>Ga0056121_1000007_pt1 | contig 147327 bp, 125 predicted proteins | sample WorMetHEROISLAND_FD_83872 | JGI IMG/M metagenome (GOLD analysis project Ga0056121, IMG submission 83872) | Marine gutless worms symbiont microbial communities from Max Planck institute for Marine Microbiology, Germany - Olavius sp. 1 HERON ISLAND ...
GTATCCGGGGAATTCCACCATTAACAGCGAGACGCCCCGATCGGCAAAAGGCCGAAACTCATCCGGTAGAAAGTCGATGGATTCGGCATTGCCGTGAGTAATGATGACGACCGGCGCCGGTCGGGCCTCGGTTCGGGCCGGCAGGAACCAGGCTTCAACGCGCATGCCTCCCAATTCAAGCCAGATGCGTTCAAGTCCTGGAAAACCTTCGGGCAGGCTGGTGCGTGTCATGACCATGTAGCGGGGGAAGAGCATCTGGCGCTGAAACACGAACAGCAGCGCGCAATAGGCCAGATAGATACCGATGATGCCAAGCGTTATCCTGAGGGCCGGGTGCATGGAGGCTCCTTTGCGCAAATAGCGACGCGTTGCCGATACGTTCCGGCAGTATAGTCCATACCAGAGGGGATGAGAACATTTTTCTTGTTTTAAAAAGGTTGTTAATTTAAAAGCGTTACGGTCAGGTTCGGATTAGCACACACGGTTTGGGCGAATGAAGATCCAAATAGCTGCATGGGGAGGTGGCATGAAACTACGCAACACGATTCTCGTTATGGGTGTGACCCTGTTGGTCACCCTGTCAGCCGGGGCCGCCCGGGCCGGCTTCGAAGATTTTCTGAAGAAGACCCTGCAAAATACCCTGGAGGGAAATGCCGGACTGAGTGAAAATGAAATCGTTCAAGGGCTCAAGGAGGCCCTGGAAATCGGTACGGATAATGCAGTGCGCCTGTTATCCCGGGTCGATGGTTTCTACCGGCAACCCGATGTAAAAATTTTGCTGCCGGAAAAGGTCCGGCAGGTGGAATCGTTTATCAGATCGGCCGGTTTCGGGAACCAGGTGGACGCTTTTGAACTGAGCATGAACCGGGCAGCGGAACAGGCCGCCCCCCAGGCGCGCAAGCTTTTCTGGGAAGCGATCACCCAGATGACCTTTGAGGATGCCAGATCCATTTTAGCGGGGCGTGAAAATGAGGCCACGCTTTATTTCCAGGCCAAAACCACCGACCAGTTGACCGCGCTTTTTAAGCCCCTTGTCCACAATACCATGGCTGATGTGGGGGTTACCCGTACCTGGCAGGACCTTGACAGCAGCATGAGCAGGATACCTTTTGTGGAATCATTTCGCTTTGACCTGGACGCCTATGTGACCGGCAAGACCCTCGATGGGCTGTTTTTCATGATCGAACAGGAATAACGTAAAATTCGCCAGGATCCCGCCGCCCGGGTGACCGAGCTATTGCAGAAGGTGTTTAAAAAATAGCCTGCTTGTCGTTGTTTTGTGATCCCAATCCGCTTGTATACAGCACCCTTAAGCCCGGATCGAACCGGCTCAGCACCCAACCGATTGACGGTTATTCGTATGGCGCTTTCATCTCCTGCGTTGTCGTATATCGATTGTAGGATTATAATCATCTGAATTAATTGACATTTGGTGTATGAGTGGCCTATAATTACTCCATAGTGCCACCCACAAACGGCATCTTTAGGCCTCGAGCGGCGTTTTGACTATTTTGAGCACGCAGTGAAGCTATAGCGCTATTATCGGAATAGTGCACCATGCCTGTGGTTTCAAAATCGTTTAAGCCTTGCTCAGAACCAAATTCTGCCATTTGTAACTGGGACGCTCAAGCGAAATTCCCGGGGTTGAAGGGGGCCGAAACAGGAATCACCGGTCCCCAACTGCCGAGGGCAAATGCCATGTCGAAAAAAGCCGCCACAGATGATCTTCAAGCCCAGGTCGACCGAATGGAGCAAGACCTTGCTCGGCTGACAGCCGACCTTGAATTGTATCGGAATGTTTTCTCGAACAGTCCTTTCGAGGCCATCATTGTCGATCGGGAGGGCCGGGTGGTGGATGTTAATCAACGGCGTCGGGATGCTTGCATCGCACGACCGAGCGAACGCTGTCCCCAAATTGGAGACCGGATGTATACAGCCGAATTTGCCGGTAACCACCAAATCGACATGCGAAACGAATTAATGGAATGTATGCAAACCGGTCTTGCCAAGGAGTTTCCGTCCCTGGGTTACAGAGGCCGTTATCTGTCCGTGAAAATGGCCCCGTTTGCAGATGGCGCTATTATCACCGCTACAGATGTTACCCGGCATGTCCGCACGGAAAGAGATAAAAAACGTTACGAGTCGCAGTTGCTTCAATCCCAGAAGATGGAGGCCGTCGGTACCCTGGCCGGTGGTATTGCACATGATTTCAATAATATACTATGGATTATCACCGGCAATATAGAACTGATAAAGACCGAAATCGATGATCACAACAAACGGGCCCACTACCATATCCAGCGGGTCGAGGAAGCAAGTCGGCGCGCCAAGGACCTGGTTACCCAGATCCTGAATTTCAGCCGCCATTCGTCCCAGGAAAAGCGCCCTCTTAAGATCAGCACCATCGTGAAAGAGTCTCTCAAACTGCTGCGGTCCTCCCTGCCCACTACTATTGAAATCAAACAGAATATCGCTGAGGAAGATATGACCATCATGGCCGATCTGACCCAGGTCAGTCAGGTGTTGGTCAACCTCTGTACCAATGCAGCCCATGCCATGCGTGAATCCGGTGGAACACTTGATATCAGCCTGTCTAAAATTACCCTGGATGAAGACGAAACAGTCCGGCACCAGAATCTGGCTCCTGGTCAGTACGCCCTGTTGAGTGTCATGGACACCGGGCAAGGTATTCCGGAGGATGTCGTGGAACGGATCTTCGATCCCTTTTTTACCACCAAGCAGGTGGATGAGGGTGCGGGTATGGGCCTTTCCGTGGTTCACGGGATCGTTAAAAACCATGACGGCGCCATCACCGTTTTCAGCAAACCGGGGAAAGGTGCCGTTTTTCACGTACTGTTGCCCATGATAAACGCCGATAACGAGCAAACCGAACGCAATTATAGCGATGTGATCCCCACCGGTAGAGAGCGGATTCTTCTCGTTGACGACGATGGTGTCCTGCTGGAAACCCAGGAGCGCATTCTTTTGCGCCTGGGGTATGCTGTCGTGGCCCTTCAATCCAGCGTTACGGCCCTGGAGGAGTTTAAAAAACAACCGCATAAATTTGACCTGGTTATTACCGACCAGACCATGCCCCGAATGACCGGCCTCGACCTGGCCCGCGAGTGCATTACCATTCGTCCGGACATACCCATCATCCTTTGTACCGGCTATAGCGAGTCTGTCTCCGAAGAGATGATCCGGGACGCCGGTGTCAGTGCCTTTTTGATGAAACCGGTCGTTTTGGCAAAGCTCGCCCACACCGTCAGGGACGTTCTCGACGAAGTCACGAACTAGTCGCACCCCAATCGATTTCGGCCCCTTGTAAAACGCACCCGACACCCTTATTTTATTCAGTACCATCTGTTCCAGGTGGTCCGGCAACAAATTACAGGATATGAAGCCGCAGTGGCAGCAGATACCAAAAAAGTGAGGGCCTTGGGCTTGTGCTCCGGGGGGCTGGATAGCATTCTGGCCGCATTGGTGTTACGCAACCAGGACATCGAGGTTGCCTGGATCACCTTTGAAACACCGTTTTTCTCGGCCGACAAGGCCCGGCGTGCTGCCCGGCTGAACGACATCCCGATTACGGTCAAACGGATTCTGCCCACCTACCTGAAGATGCTGAAAAACCCGCCGGCCGGATATGGCAAGCAGATGAATCCCTGTATGGACTGCCATGCCCTCATGTTCCGCCTGGCGGGGCAAGAGATGCAGGCCAAGGGCTTTGACTTTCTTTTCAGCGGGGAGGTGTCCGGTCAGCGGCCCATGTCGCAGAACAAAAACTCATTGCGATATGTCGAGAAAAACTCCGGTTTTGACGGCTACATCGTCCGGCCATTGTCTGCCCGGAATCTACCCATTACCCGGCCGGAAACAAAAGGCTTGGTGGATCGGGAGCGTTTGTTGAATTTTTCGGGCCGCTCGCGCAAGCCTCAGTTGGAACTGGCGGCCCGCTGGGGCGTGACGGAATTCCCGTCGCCGGCCGGTGGTTGTCTCCTTACCGAAAAGGGATATGCGGCCCGCCTGCGGGATCTCTTTAAACACCAGGATACCTACCGGGATGCGGAGTTCTTTCTGCTGGGCTATGGCCGGCACCTGCGCCTGAATGCCGGCCACAAACTCATCGTGGGCCGCTCAAAGGTGGAAAATCAGAAAATCGAAGCCCTGATCGATCCAGCCGTGGATATTGAATTCAGGGTGCAAAAGTGGCCCGGACCGGTATCGCTGGTGCCCAATGCCTGCGACGAACCCACAGCCCGGCAGGCTGCCGCCATTTGTGCGGGCTACACCAAGGCCCCGCCCGACGAACCAGCCGAGGTGCTGGTCATAAAGGCAGGGCGCCAGACGACCCTTACCGTTGTGCCGACACCGCCTAAAGATAACAAAGCCCTCCTTCTGTAGGCGCCGGCATTTATATATATCATTAAACGGTTAGAGTTTTATTCACTCAGGGCAACTATGGGATGACACTCGATTTTGACATCAGCAATCCCCTCGAAGGTTTCAATGATGTCCCTGATCTCTTTCACCAGGCTTACCTCAGCACCAACGGCCGCCTCGGTCTCGACAAAGGCGGTATGATCCTCAACGCAGACGGTGATATCACTGCCCACGTCGAGCAGCACCTTCTGGATGTCGGCAGACAGGGCCAAGTCTTCCAAGGCGCGCTGCGATTCAGGTGTTGTTTGGAAATGGTCCCTGGAGACACAATTACAAATCAGATCAACCGCATCATCCACAGATAGTTGCCTGATGTGGACAACCAGATCGTATAAGATTGAATCGGCTGGATCGATTCCGTATAGACTTTGACTCCATTTGCGCCGCTCTTCATCATCTTTTTCCAGAATACGACGTGCCTCTTCTGCATCAACGCCTTTACGCGCCATCTCCAAATTGACCCGATCTTTCATATCCGCCAACACCCTGACCTTAAGTGCGTGGGGCACATATTTTACAAAAAAATGACCCGCCAGACCGTCATACACGATGTTGTCTTGTTTCAAGAGGTTCAGGAGCGCGGATTTGATAAAGGCAATGTATTTCTCATCTTTGCGATTCAAACGCTTCAGGATACCGGGAGCATCATGAATAGCGTGCGCCAGTTTAATTTCAGGTATGTTGTATTCCTTCGATACCTCAAGCAGTAAATCCCTTGAGATGCATTGATAGCCAAGCCTGGCGGCAACTTTTTCCGCAACCTCCTTGCCGCGGCTATACGATCCTCTATAAATAGTAATAACAGCCATGTCTCTCTCCTTAATGCGTTGTAGTTTTGGATATTGTCAAAGACAGTGCACAACGCACCAGCATTCATGTCCGCAATTAACACATCGATTTAACGGGAAATCCGCTGGGCGCTGCGATGCCAATCAGTTCTGTGTGTGACCCTGACGGGCGATGCGAGTTGGAACGCAGACGGTAAAAGAATAAACAGCAGGCTATAGAGGGGGGCTATGTTCGTGGCACAGGATATGCTTTTTACGAATCATGTCGTGATACTGATCAACGTTAATGGCGGCTCGAATAAACAACAAAAATAGTATCAATCTTTTGGTGGACTTTCAAGCCTTATGGCCATAAACGCGTGTCTGCAGAATTCCTTGAATGCAAGATTATTTCATCTTTCAGCACAGGCTATTTTTAATCTAATTATATCAAGGGCCGGGGAGTTTTCGCACTAAATACCCGTCATCCCGGCGAAAGCCGGGATCCAGTCCATGTAAAGGAAACGTTCCTGGATGCCGGATCAAGTCCGGCATGACGACAATAACTCCCCGACTGCTCAACTATATAGAAAAAGCGAAGCAAGACTTTTGTCCTGCTTCGCTTTTTGAGCTAATAATGATGTTTATCGGTTTCCAGCTGCCGGTAGCCGCTTTATGAGTCATGATCTCAAGCCTCCCAGCCAAAACCGGGTTTGGGCACCTGGGTTTTAGGCACATCAAGCGCAAACCGCAACCGGTTGCAAATGCCCCGCCTTCCGACGGGGGTGATAGCGGGGCCCACCCCAAAGCATTCCGGCCTGACCAATACACCTTCATCCCTCAAAGGATGGCGTCAGCTACTATTCGGTGGTTATTCTACGTTCGGAACCACCAGCACCGGGCAGGGGGCGTGCCCGATAACGTTTTGAGCCACGCTTCCCAAAAGAATCCGCGCGAATCCTGTTCGTCCAAGCGTCCCCATGACGATAAGGTCGATATCTCTATCCTTGGCTTCCTGAACAATAGGTTCGTACACCCTACCGCCCATGCGAACAATGGTTTCACAAGGAATGTTGGCCTCATCGACCTTCTCTTTAGCCGCATCCAGATGCTTCCGCACCTCGGCTGATTTTTCTTCCACCAGGGCTGGGGCGATGCTCATTTGTTCTGGGTAAAGATCGACGACGCTGATCACGAAAATTTCGCTATTGCAAATCCCGCCCAGACTGATGGCCTGGTCCACGGCCAAATCACTGAAAGATGAACCGTCCACGGCGACTAATATTCTTTCACCCCGGGTCAAGGGGCAGGCACATACCAATTGTTCTTCCATATTGATATCCTCCAACCTGAATACAGGCGATATGTGATAAGAACGATGGTTGGGGATGAATCCCCAACCATTTCACGTTTTAATGTGCTGCAAAGATTCCGACCATTGACAAAGCGACCATGATCGAAACCCATATCGACAGGGATACATAAAGGTAATTCCTGTCCGCGAAATATGCAACCGCGGTGGCGATAAGGGCCCATAAGGCCACGGAGCAGCCCAATGCCAGGCCGAATTGCGTAAAGCCGTCACCCTGGGTGAAGTTTTTCAGGTAAAAGTGCCCTCCGGGGAAACCGCCGCCCACTTCCTCCCACACGGTCTTGGCATCTTTGCCTTCAAAAATTGCATTGAAGAGCTTGTAGGGATTCAGGGTGTTGTTGTCCGGATACGCTACGGATATCACCGGGCCGATCATGCAAATAATACAGGAAGCGATCGTCACCCAATACACGATGTTGCCGTATACGGTATTCGCACGCGGCATTTTTGGAGCTTCTACAGTACTCATTTCTTCGGTACTCATATCGTCACCTCCTTTATGATTCAGCTCGCGTGAATTTGATGATGGACCGGGTTACAGCTGCGAAGATGCCGATAAATACCAGTCCGGTGACCCATACCGGTACCGCTTTGATGACACCCAGCATGATGAGCCCTTTGGTCAACAGGCCAAAGCAAGAGAAAAACATAAACCCGATCAGCAGGTAACGGACGAAACCCGCCTTAACGCGAATCAGAATCAGGGCGCCGAGCAAGCCGCCCAGGACTTGACCCACCAGCCAGGGCGCGGCAAAAACCGGAATGATGGCGCCCATCAGAAGATAAGGCCACACGGCGATACAGTCGCCCATTCCCAAAAGCACCCCGCTATTGGCTGCGGCAACCTTGAGCGGTACTGCCATGATCACGTTCTGAGCCGGCACGATGGCCCAGCCGGCACCCAGACCGAAGAATCCGGACAGGACCCCCACGCCGACGATGGCACAGAGCACCCAACCGGCCCGGGTCAGGGGATAATCAATCACCTTGTTCAGGGATACTTCCAAATAGGGTTGTGAGAGCTGTAGCTTTTTTGTAAAGCCATCCACCTTTTTAACTCCGGGCCATTCGATTTTCTTGCCGCCGACCAGGAAATAGACAGCCAGCGAACAGAGAATGCCGCCCAGGGCAAGACGGATCAAACCTTCTCCGGTATCACCAAGATGCTGGGCCACATAAATTGCCCCCTGGGCACCGGCAAAGGCCCCGACACCGTAAGCGGCCGCACAGAAGATGCAGATCTTCAGGTTGGCAAGCCCGCCCTTCATAAACGGGCCGGTAGATACCAGGCCGCTGAACATGGCCACAATCAGGCCGGTGGCCCGGACAATCAGGCTGTCCACGGGTGTAAAAGCGAGCATGACGGGTGTAAACAATACCCCGCCCCCGATACCGCCGATGACGGCCACCATGGCGATGGCAAAACTGAGAAAAAAGAATCCAAACAGCCATCCAAAAATTGCTCCGCCGGTCATGGCACCGGGCGGGGTTTCCGCGGCGTTCGTGATCAGGGCCAGTGCAATGTAAGACATGATCAGCACGGCTAGCATCACGTTCACTTCCAACCACGGAGATTTAAAGAGTTTTTTCATACGTCTCCTCCTCCTTCCTTATATATTTTTTGTACCTGGTTTATTTTTGGTATGAAGGACGACCTTTATCACATACCTATATCTATGTCAATCAGAGTCGGCCGGTCTACTACTATAGGCGATGGTGAGAGTGGAGATTATAACAGGCTGTTAATAAAGGATATCCGGAAACACGCGGCTTTGACCGGTTGTTTTCGATCCAGAGCATAGCAGGCTGCTTCGGATAGTAACGCAATGTAGTCCTGGATGGCGTAAAAAGAAATTAATAATAGTTGCTTATAGATATTCTTGAAAAGGGCTCTCCTAAAAGCTCAATCAACCTTACCTCTCAGCTGCCCACACGCCGCCGATATGTCCTGCCCTTTACTATAACGGACGATCGCGGTGTAATGCTTGTTTACCAGCATTTCCTGGAAACGCCGCACCCGGTTTTCATCCGGCCGTTTAAAGGTGCTGCCGGGGTGTTCGTTGAAGGGGATGAGATTTATTTTGGCCCGCAGCGGGGCCAGGAGGGTAGAGAGCTTGCGGGCATCTTCATCGCTGTCATTGACGCCCGCGATGAGGATGTATTCAAACGTAATCCTGCGGCGGGGCTTCAAGGGATAACGTTTGCAAGCTTCCAGCAGGGCGGCCAGGTTGAATTTGCGGTTGATCGGCATGAGGCGGCTGCGGGTGGCATCGTCGGCAGCATTCAGAGAGATGGCCAGGTTGACGTCCGTGTCGCGCCCCAGGTCGGCCAGCCGTGAGGCCAGGCCGGCGGTGGAAAGGGTAAAACGCCGGCCGGATATGACCAGGCCGTGGTCCGCGTTGGTGATAATCCCGATGGCTTTGACCAGATTGCGGTAGTTGGCCAACGGTTCGCCCATGCCCATCACCACGATATTGGTCAGGCGGCGGTCCGGCGCGGCCTGCATGACATCGCGCACCTGGGCGATGATTTCGCCGCTGGTCAGGTTGCGGACCAGGCCGCCCTGGGCGGTCAGGCAGAATTGGCAACCCTGGGCGCAGCCAACCTGGGTGGATATGCACAGGGTATCGTGCCCTTTTTCCGGGATAAGAACGCATTCAATATGGCAACCGTCTTTAAGTTGTAGCAAATATTTGCGCGAGCCGTCCCGAGACTCCTCCACAGCGGCCATTTTAAGACGCCCGATGTCAAACGCCTGGGCCAAAAGCCGGCGGGTTGGTTTGCCTACATTGGTCATCTCGGCGAACGAATCGACCTGTCGCTGATAAACCCACTTGAAGACCTGGTCGGCCCGATAGGCTGCCAGCCCCTCAGCGTCCAGCCACTCGACCAGTTCATCGAAAGACAGGTCCTTGATATCTTTCAGTTCTGCTGCCATTGATTGAAATTCGATTTGCGAATTACGATTGCCGATAGTAAAATGTTATTACATAGCTGTCAAATAAGGCCGGCTTGCATGATTTTGCTTGACTTAACACAGCCATCACACTACTTTCAAGGTTTTCTAAACTCAAGGATTCTGGTGTACAATGTTTGATAACCTGAGCGAAAAGCTCGATGCGGTATTCAGAAAACTCAAAGGCCACGGTAAATTAACTGAAAAGAACATCGATGCCGGCCTGCGTGAAGTTCGCATGGCGCTGCTGGAGGCCGATGTTCACTACCGGGTGGTTAAAAAACTGATTGCCGACATCCGCGCGCGCAGCCTGGGTCAAGAGGTGCTGGCCAGCCTCACCCCGGGGCAGCAGGTGATCAAGATCGTCAATGACGAGTTGACCCGGCTGATGGGGGCGCAGCACCAGGAATTGAACCTCAAAGGGCAGCACCCGGTTTCGGTGATGCTGGTTGGGCTGCAGGGTTCGGGTAAAACCACCACCAGCGGCAAGCTGGCGGTTATGCTGCGCAAACAGGGACGCCACCCGTATCTGGTACCGGCGGACGTTTACCGCCCCGCAGCCATTGACCAGCTGCAGAAGCTCGGAGCGCAGCTTTCCGTACCGGTTTTCGATTCAAACCCGGATATGGATCCGGTCGATATCTGCCGCCAGGCCCGGGCGGCTGCCCAGCAGGCCGGCTGCGATACACTCTTGCTCGATACCGCCGGCCGCCTGCATGTGGATGAAGAATTGATGGCCGAGCTCAAAGCGATTCAGGCGGCTGTCAACCCGAGCGATGTCCTGCTGGTTGCCGACGCCATGACCGGCCAGGATGCGGTCAATATCGCCAAGTCCTTCGACGAGACCTTGGACATCGGCGGTGTGGTGCTGACCAAGATCGACGGTGATGCCCGGGGCGGCGCGGCCCTTTCTATCCGCGAGATAACCGGCAAACCGATCAAGTTCATCGGTGTCGGTGAAAAATTGGCCGATCTCGAGGCTTTTCACCCTGATCGCATGGCGTCGCAGATTCTGGGCATGGGTGATGTGCTGAGTCTCATCGAAAAGGCCCAGACGGTTGTAGATGAAAAAAAGGCCCTGGAACTCGAGAAGAAACTGCGCAAGAATCAGTTTACCCTCGAGGATTTTCGGGACCAGATGGTCCAGATCAGAAAGATGGGCTCCCTAACAGATCTGATCAAAATGATTCCGGGCCTGGGTAACGCCAAGCAGTTGAAAAATCTGAAGGTTGACGAACATGAACTGGTGCGTATCGAGGCCATCATCAACTCGATGACCCCTCAGGAGCGACAGCAGCACGGAATTATTAACGGCAGCCGCCGGAAAAGGATTGCCAAGGGGAGCGGTACCAGTGTACAAGATATAAATCGCCTGTTGAAAAACTACACGCAGGTTATGAAAATGATGAAAAAAATTAACAAAGGCGGCATGCGCGGTTTAGGCCGCGGGATGTTGCCGTTTTAGAGGAGAAGAAGATGGCAGTTAAGATTAGATTAGCCCGGCATGGTGCCAAGAAGAAACCTTTTTACAGAATCGTGGTGGCCGACTCGGAAAGCCCCCGTGACGGTCGTTACCTCGAGGCTGTCGGCACCTATGATCCGTTGCAGGATCCGGCCGCAGTATCCCTTAAGGAAGATCGCATCAAGCACTGGCTCGGTGAGGGGGCAACCCCGTCCGATACGGTGAAGAGCCTGATTAAAAATATCTAAGGAACTGACAGCGGGCCTGATCGGTTCTTTGGTTATCCCTGGATATGGAAAGCTGCATCTAACTCTCAACCGCCAACTAAAGGAGATGGAGCTATGCAAGACCTGATCAGATACATCGCACAGGCCCTGGTTGACAATCCGGATCAAGTAGTGGTCTCAGAGGTTGAAGGGAACCAGACCTCGGTGTTGGAGCTGCAGGTAGCCAAAGAGGATCTGGGGAAAGTGATCGGCAAACAGGGGCGCACGGCCCGCGCCATGCGTACTATTCTAAGTGCCGCCTCGGCCAAGATAAAAAAGAGGACCGTGCTGGAAATCATCGAGTAAGCGGCCACCCGTTAACCGGGTGGCTTTTGCCACCTGCCCGGCAGGAGCTTGCAAGGGACCGGCACTGCTATACCGCAAGCCGGCCTGTTTCGTCTGCCCCTTCTTGGTTACAAAAACATCCCATGTCAGAAAATCCTCTGGTGCCCATCGGACAAGTGGTCGGCGCACATGGTACAAACGGCGCCGTCAAGGTCCACTTTTATGATATCCAACCCCGGACCATCGCTCCCGGGGATTCTCTCAGAATGCTAACGCCCCAGGGCGCTCAAACCAATTACACCGTAGCGTGGGCGCGTGCCCACAAGCAGCAGTACCTGGTCGGCCTGGAGGGTGTCGGCGACCGTGACCAGGCTCGGGCCTTGCAGGGCACCCAGGTAGTTGTCCGGCGATCTGATCTGCCGGAACTGGAAGAGGATACCTATTACTGGGCAGATCTTATTGGGCTGGCAGTATATACCCTTGAGGATCGCCATCTCGGGCAAATCGAGTCGATTATTCCAACCGGCAGCAACGACGTCTATGTCGTGCGCCATGCTGAATCGGAGACCCTGGTGCCGGCGTTAAGGCACGTCGTAAAGCGCGTCGATCTCGACAAACGGATCATGCGGGTAGATCTTCCGGAAGGACTTTAGCAGTGGCTTCAAAACCTCCTCTCGAACTCAATCTCGGCGTTAGGCGCTCGGTTCCAACCCTCGAAATACTCGATGTATTCCTCCGGTTGAAACCTCGCGGCCGCCTTGATCTTGAGCCCGATTGAAGGCTTTGAAACCACGGCTAATCAGCAAAGAAGCGAAAATGGATTTTACGGTACTGACTATATTTCCGGAAATGTTCGACGCCTTCTGGGCGCACGGCATCCTCCGGCGTGCCTTGCAGCAGGGCCAGGTGACGGCGCGCACTGTCAACATACGCGATTTTGCCGAGGGGCGCCACAAGATGACCGATGATCGTCCCTACGGCGGAGGTTGCGGTATGGTCATGAAACCGGAACCACTGGCCGCCGCGATCGAGGCTGCCGGCGACCTTGCTCCCCAGGCATTGACGGTGCTGCTGACACCCCAGGGGTGCCCCTTCGACCAGGGCCTGGCCGAGGAAATCAGCCATGAAAGCGGCCTGATCTTTGTTTGCGGGCGCTACGAGGGCGTGGATGAGCGTATTTGCGACAACCATATCGATCTGGAAGTCTCCATTGGCGATTACGTGCTCACCGGCGGTGAAGTGGCTGCTATGGCGGTGATCGATGCCGTCACCCGGTTGATTCCCGGTGTGCTGGGCAACGAGGAATCAGCCTGGCATGATTCTTTCTCCCGGGATCTTCTGGAGCATGGCCATTATACCCGGCCGCCCGAGTTCAATGGTGAACAGGTACCGGAGGTCCTGTTGTCCGGAAACCATAGTGCCATCGCAAAATGGCGGCATGAGTATTCGCTGATAAAAACCCTGTTGAAAAGGCCCGATTTGTTAAAGGATCGGCCCCTGGAACAATCCGAACTGGATATCTTGCACAAATGGCAGAAGGAGATTGAATTCATCATCCGCTCTAAATCTTAGCATTGCCCTGATACATTATCCGGTGACCAATAAGAACGGTGAGGTGATTGCTTCAGCGGTTACCAACCTCGACCTGCACGACATGGCCCGGTCCGCCCGGACCTATGGTATCAAGGGCTTCTATGTCGTCACGCCACTCGAGGATCAGCAGGCGCTGGCGGCCAAGTTGGTGGACCACTGGATCAGCGGCGGCGGTTCCCGCTACAATCCCAAACGTTGCGAAGCCCTGCAGCTGGTTCACATTCGTGACAATCTCGAACAGGTAGTGACTGAAATCGGACAGGCCGAAGGCCGACAACCTAAGACCATTGTTACCTGTGCGCGACCCCAGAAAGGGAGTGTCACTTATGGGGAGTTGCGTCAGACGCTCGGTGATGGTGCGCCCGGATTGCTCATGTTCGGCACCGCCTGGGGGCTGGCGCCGGACTGCATGGCCGCGGCCGACATCATCCTTGATCCTGTCCGGGGGGCGGGCACCTACAATCATTTGTCGGTGCGTAGTGCTACGGCCATCATTTTGGACCGGCTCTGTGGAGATTTTAAATGAATAGAAGCTGCGATAAATATGGATTTTGGTTTAAGTTCCCGTCTACGCTCTACGAGCCACGCCGGACAGGCAAGGCGGGCGCTGAGTTTGAACCGGAGGAATGCTATAGTATTTCGAGGATTTAAATTTAGTGACCAACACCGACATTCGGCCAAAAGACGTTTTTATCGCGGCTTCTATCATTTTTTGCTTGTAATCTGATTCCCGATTCAATATATGATACCAGTTTAAACTAATGGGAAATTTGCCCCGCAAGCAGTATGAAGGGGCTTAGTTATTTAAAATACAAGAAGTTTTTGTTATACGGGGGTATCATGGACAAGGTTAAACAGATCGAAAGAGAAATGATGCGGATGGACCTGCCGCATTTTGCGCCGGGCGATACCGTTAAAGTACATGTCAAAATCCGGGAAGGTGAGAAGGAACGTATTCAGGCATTTCAAGGCGTCTGCATCAGCAAGCGCAAAGGCACCACCAACGCCTCCTTCACGGTTCGCAAGGTTTCCTACGGTGTCGGGGTCGAAAAGATTTTTCCCCTGCATTCTCCAATCATTGACCGAATCGAAGTGATCACCCGCGGGCGCGTACGTCGCTCCAAGATCTACTATCTCCGTAAACTGCGCGGTAAGGCGGCTCGTATCCGCGAGCGCCGTTTTGTATAGAAATCTTTCCAATTTTGGAAAAATTTCCGTTGAAATCTAAACTTTGGAAGTTTGAAATTGAAGCCCGCTCACAGGGCTTCACCCAAATTGCCGGTGTTGATGAGGCCGGCCGGGGTCCCCTGGCCGGCCCGGTTGTTTCTGCGGCCGTCATTTTACCGGACGGTTTTCATGCCCCGGGAATCAACGACTCCAAAAAGCTGACGCCCCGAAAGCGCGATAAGCTCTACGACCAGATCCGGGCAGGTTCCATAGCGGTGGGCGTGGGCATCGTCGACAATTTCCAGATCGATGAAATCAACATCCTCCAGGCCGCGCTGCTTTCCATGGCACAAGCAGCCGGTAAGCTGAGGCCGGCACCTGATTTTCTCCTTATTGACGGCACGTTTACCACGCCGGCTAAAATCAAACAAAAGGCCATTCCCAAGGGCGACGCGTTGAGCATTTCCATTGCCGCGGCCTCGATCATAGCCAAGGTGACCCGGGACCGGATAATGGCCGGCTATCATGACCGTTTTCCCGAATATGGGTTCAACCGTCACAAGGGCTATCCCACCAGGGCCCACAAAGAGGCCATTGCCCGTCACGGCGTCTCGCCGATACACCGGTTGACTTTCAAGGGTGTGAAAGAGTACGTTTAAAAAATCAAGGGTCCAAGGGGTCGAGGGTTCAAGGGTCCAAGGTTCCAAGGAGCCAAGGGTCCGAGTGAAAACCTTTTTGAAGTTCGAACAGTGCAGATCGCAAATCCAACATTGAATAGCTGTTGACGCGCTAAGCAGATAATAAAACCGTAGATAGGCAAAACACAGACGACCACAGTTTTAAGTACGGTGGTCAGTGTTTCAGGGGTTTTGTTTTTACCCTTGAACCCTTGACCCCTTTTTAATCCCTATGCCCAGCAAGGCCCAAAAATTTGGGAAAAAAAGTGAATCCTTAGCTGCCAATTACCTGAAATCGAGCGGTTACCGTATATTGGAGCGCAATTACCGCAATCAGATCGGCGAGATCGATATCATTGCCAAGGAGGGGCCGGTACTGGTGTTTGTGGAAGTCAAGGCACGCCATTCCAGGCGCTACGGCAGCCCCAAACAGGCTCTGACTCCGGCCAAGCAGGCCAAGATTTCAAGAACGGCGATGGTCTACCTGAAAGCAAGCAGGCAGCTCCAGGCCAAGGCGCGCTTCGACGTGGTGGCGATCGATGCCCGCTACAGCCCGCCGGATATTGAAGTGGTGAAAAATGCCTTCGAACTTGTCAGCCGTTAAAAGCGGGACGACTGCCGTAGGCGGCACGCTCTATATTGTGGCCACGCCGATTGGCAATCTGGATGATATCACCCTGCGGGCCTTGGAGATCCTGCGGACCGTCGATGTCGTCGCCGCCGAGGATACCCGGCAAACCGGTATCCTGCTCAAGGCGCATGGCATTCCGACGCGCCTGATGTCTTACCATGAACACAATGAGAGGCAGCGCGCCGGGCAGTTGATCGAAAAATTGAAAGCCGGACGGGCGGTGGCCGTCGTGTCCGATGCGGGTACGCCCACCATTTCCGATCCCGGGTACCGTCTGGTCAGCGCCGCATCGGCTGCGGGCATCGACGTGGTCCCCCTGCCGGGGGTTTCCGCCGCTACGGCCGCTTTGAGCGTATCCGGGCTGCCCACCGACGCCTTTACCTTTATCGGGTTTCCCGAGAAGAAGAGCGGGAAGCTGACAAAGCAGCTAGCCGCGCTGGCCGACCGACGGGAAACCCTTATCTTTTATGAATCTCCCCGGCGGGTCGTCGGATTGCTGAAAGCCGTTTTGGAATGCATGGGAGATCGGCCCGTGGTACTGGCGCGGGAGATGACAAAGCAGTTTGAAGAGTTTATCCGGGGTCCGGTGTCGCAGGTTATTTCTCAACTGGATGCACGCACCGGGGTCAAAGGTGAGTGTACGTTGCTGGTCTCCGGAAATCCAGGGCAAGAACCGGCAGACCCGGAAAAAATCAGGGCGGAAATTGCCAGGCTGCTTGCATCCGGGGATGCGGGCACCGCGGAAGTTTCAAAACAGGTCGCCCACAAATTCAATATTTCTAAAAAAGAGGCCTACGCGTTGGTTCTGGCGCAGAAAGATTAGCAGCCATCTCAAAAAAGTCTTCATGTCGGGGGTCCTGTCCAGCGTAGCTTGGAAAGCGAAGACTGAAGCTTTCAGCGAAGCCTGATTATCCCGAACTTCAGCCTCTGCTTAAGCTACGGCCGATAAACTTCGTTGGGCGCTCGGTTCAAGCCCTCGAAATACTTCAGTATTCCTCCGGTTGCGACCCACATTTGAGAGATAGATCAAGCGGGAAGTCCCGCAACGCGGGAATTCTCGCGGCCGCCTTGCACCACGTTAGGCATTAGCCTCGCGTCATTTTGAACCCAAATCCTTTCTTTGAGATAGCTACTATTATTGATATAGACTTTCCACCTCCGGGAAAAGCCTGGAGAGGTCCTACCGATCCGGGGAGAATGTATTTTTCTGTATTTGCAGTGATATCAAGTGCAACATGCAGCTGAGCCTTTTCCATGGAGCGCAGCGGATCTGGGATAGCCGCCATCTGGCCGGCTGACAAATCCTGTTGTTACTTCTCTTGCGCTGGCTGAACGACAGCTACTCAAATTCGATCGTTGCCGGTGGCTTGATGCTGATATCGTACGCCACCCTCGACGCGCCGGTGTGTGCGGCAATTTTCTTGCCCATTTCATGAAGTGCCGCCTCGTCTATCCGGACCGGACGCGCCAGCTTCGCAGCCGCGCTCTCGACCGCCCGCATACCGACGAGATATCTGGTTTTCGGCGCGTCGTTCGTGCAAAGCTCGAGAAGAATACGCGGAAGTTCGAGCTTACTCCACGCCTCTACACAGAGCGCGTTCAGTTTGTCATAGTCGATATCGCCGTCGACCTTTATCCACGAGACAGGTTTGTAAATAGGGATCTTGGGGCGTGTTCCCGCTTCGGGGACGACCGTCGTCTGGCTATCCATTTTGAAGCACTCCGCGTTTGCACCGAGCGTGCTGCGGGCCAGGTCTGCGAGGGCCGGGTCGGATTCCATCTTCGGGTCGAGCGCAATTCCGAAGTACTGAAAGGGCGTCCGGATGCCGGTAGTTTCGTCGTAAAGGTAGGGTCTACCGTGTTTCTCAGTGTAATACTTCTCAGTCTCCTGCTCGATGATGTCGGACGCGAGCTGGCCCGTATGGAGCTTCTCTTCAGTGAATTCGCCGACAGTTCTGACGATTTGCGCAGGCCCGGGACAGGGGATCCGGTGCGTGAATGACGGAGGGAGGTCGAGGTACTCGCCAACCTTCCTGACCTGGGGCTTCGCGAGCGACGCCAGCGGCTCGATCTTCGCCACAGAGTAATTCCAGCCGACGTTATGCTGGCTCTTGAAGCCGCCTTCGGTTTCGACAATGTCCGGCGCGATTGTTCCGTCCGCGATCCAGGCAGCGCCCACCTGAGCAATATGCCTGTCAGATACTTTCCTGTAGTTGCCGATAAACGTCTTGCGTTTCTCTTCACCGTCGGAAAGTCCCACCAGTGGCGGGAGAATCTCGTCCCTCACCTCCAGGACCGCGAAATTCAGTTTGCTGAAGATCTCACTCGTGACTTCCCCCTCGGGCTTGTCGTTTATGAGGCGACGGCAACCGTCTTCGATGAAGAACGCATGGAGGTTTTTACCGACGATTCGGTCGAGGAGAAACGCGGCGATCGTACTGTCGACGCCCCCGGATGCGGAGAGAGCAATTTTTTCACCCGGTTGCACCAGGCTTTTCACCCAGGGAATCGCTTTGTCAACAAAGTCCGCTGGATTGAAATCCGCGGGATTCTCGGGAACGGCGTATTCAAATCTGTGCGTCTGGATCTTGTTGGCCTGAGTCGACATACTGCCTCCTGTTCGAATAAGTGGTTTTGGTTGTTGTAACGGTTACGAGATGCTGCGTCTGAGCTCCTCCCGGATTATGGTCGCTATATGCAAGTCCCGCGACCCAAATCGATCCGGTGACAGGCAAACGGCATAGCGCATCCTTTTGTTTGTTAACATAACCTTTAGCCCACCCATCAATATTATTGAACGTGTAGCTCTTTGGCATTGTTATAGCCTTATTGGTTCAACACGCGGCAACAGCAGCGCGCCATCGGTGCAGCGGGTGGTTCATTCAGTGGCCTGCGTTTGTTATGTTTCAACTTGTTTTGACAAACAATCTCTCAGTTTGGTTAATCGTTCAATCCAACTTTCGACTAACTCCGAACTCCACATTACATCCATTCCCTGCGCGATGGGGCCATTGTGACGAATATCGTGCATTAAAAACTCCATGACTTTGAGCCACATGACTTTTATTTCATTTCGGCAAAACGGCTTTTCCAGGTATTCGTTGTCAATTCCGATTGCCGCAACGCCCGTTGCGAATTGAGACCTTTCTTTGAGTGCGCGGGCCAATTCTCTCATGACTGATTCGTTATCGTGGGCTTCGGCGATCTTGGCCCAAGCCAATTGAAGCGCTTGGCAGGCACTATTTGAAAAGTGAACCCATTCTCCATTGCAACTATAAGATTCTGACATTTGTGTTTTGAAAAATAACGTTAATACAGTAGCGCTTAAAGAGCCGCGTTTCAATGAACGGTTGTGAACGATTTAATGTTTACTGTGTTTTTTGCACTTACTTTAGACGTTTTTCTTTAATCCTAAAACGCGTGGAATATGTTCCACCGGGGCCATAAGCGGAATCAAACGAACAGCGGATCAAGTATTCGTGAAAAAGTTTAATGTCCATTTCAATCGACCCACTATCAATCTTCTCTTGTCGTGGCGAGCACGATGCGAACAGCTTACTGAAATTGTTTGCAAACCCTCATCAATCACATATTTGTCGTCTAAATTTCGTAATGCCACATCTTTATCGCCATCTGCAGCCAGAATTCTCGTAACCGGCTGATACCCGAATACCATACCGGCCCATATAGGTTGATTATAGGTTCGTACTATCGCTTTCTGGCCACTATCAACTTCGGTGATTTCACTGCGAGTTAAAGCAGTCGTACCGCATGAAGAGATCGATACAACAAAAATCGCGGTAATTATGGCGCTTTTAAGCATGGTTTTTCCATCAAGTAACAATTGTAACACTAGCCTGTAACAACAAGTTTGGCTGTGCTTGATTGCGGCCGATTAGAACGGTAAAAAAGCTGGGTCTTAATCAAGCGCTGCATTCACCACCTTACCGTGGGAAACTCTTGATTGAAATATCACGCGCAATCAACCGCGAACTGCACTGGGTGAATTCATGCGGATTGTTTTCTACTTGCACTACGACGCTAACATGGGCAATGGCGTCCATATACCTACTTCTGTGTATTTCAGCTTTGCTATACTCATGAATGGGCAGGCGTGTGTACGGGGAGTCATCACGGAATCTATCCGGTAGAAACGCATACCCCACGAAAGTCACATCGGATGGGTTCTTTGGGTCCCATCCGGCAGTCAGCATTTCTTTGATATAATTCACCGCGTTTAGGCAAAGGTCCTGCCGCTTGTTGCGATCTTTCGTCTTTAACCGGAAGTTTAAATGTAACTTGTCAGCCGCCTCATCATAAGCGACCGAAGGCCGCATCCATTCAAAGGCCGGTCCTTTAATTCGTTGGTATTGGAGGGGCTCCAGTCTTACCACATTATTAACGCTTTCTTCCAAGCTTCTGAGGCCCTGTTCAAATAGTGATAATGGAACCGGTTTCGCCATAAGTTCAACAACTTCCTTTCCCGGCTCCGCTGTACATGTATCTGCCGCGAAAATACAAAGGATCGCTGAGATTACAAGTAGCTTGTTGACGCGCATTAAAAAATCCTTCTAATACGAAAGGATGAACTTGATGTTGTTGTCTCCGAAATCACGATCAATGGTCGCTTCAGCACGTCGGCTACCTACCCAGTTAATGGAAACGACATGCTCGTGATACCCGATTGGCGCAGAGATTGTTGTTCGCGCAAGCGTAACGCCGGATCCAGATTCACGGATCTCGAACCAGTAATGCCCTCTTTCTTTTTTCGATATCAACATTGCCACAATGTCTTTATCGGGTGCTACCGTTTTGGCCATAACGGTTCCCGGATTCGGCCAGACTGGTTCGAAACCGCTATCGAAACAACCAGACAGGGTGCATGCGAGTGCTATGACCGTTGTCAGCACTGTGCAAAACCGCATATCTTAAAACCTAACGTTCCGGTTCACCGACCGCGAGACCCTGCGGTCCGTTCGAACAGCCGGTTGTCAGGTTCCACTATTTTAAAACGGTGTAAAGTTTAAACCATACCCATAAGGATTGTCTTTGGGTGGTCTCTCAGGATCAGTTTCGTAAATTTTAATATTTCCTGTTATTTGATAACCCAATTCATTGCCCAGAGATTGTACTATTTCCGCCGATTGGGCAGTGTCCCGCGCCCATGTTCTCAAGGTAATGATAGCCGGACCTGGAGGACCCTGTACACTATTATCTGGTTTTACCCGCACACCCTCAGCTATCGCTGTAAAATGTTGATACGGGGTTTTAATTTTTCCATATCGAAGCTTTAGCTTCCAGTCTTTTTGATTTTCCATAGTCTAATTTCAAAAGATTACGTTTGAACTCAGGGGCTGATTAATAATCCTTTCCGCGAAGTGCCGCCGCGCTTCTTCCAGTTCGTTGCGGCGATGTATCAACCCTTATTTTCGATTACGCTATCATGCTTCCCGGACCATGACATGATATCGATTCTATCGACTTTATCGTCGATCAGACTGGCGATTTCATATGAAGCGGTTTCATATGCGATTCTACCTTCTTTGTAACCAACAGCGAAGTATACTTTATCAGCCATAATGTCGTCTAGGTAGTCACAAAGAGACCGAAATTCTTCTTCGTGGTTGTCATCTTCGAATGAATCATGGTGCTCATGGTGATGCCAGATAAATAGAGTTAATTCCTTTCCATATGTTGAGATTTGAATATTCTTGGCTTCATTTTCTGGATGGGCTATCGAGACAGTTAAATACTCAGTACCTTCATGACTTTTGGCCTCAAGTGTATATTCAGGTTTTGGGGGATGCTTCGAGAGCATCATTCGGAACCAATCATTATATTCAGGCTGAGTTATCATGACTTTGCGATGCGTTTCGTTTTTTTCTCATTTGCCAAGTATGGTTTCAGCAGTCCCAACAGTTCATTGAGACGGTCAGTATCTTCCAAGATGTAAATCTTCCCATGTTTTTTGCTGTTTACTACAATAGCATTGATTCCATTACTGCTGAAGTTAGTGAGCCTGGTGATGTCAGATAATGGGATGGTGTTTTTCAACATCCAATAGTTCCTGCCTGTAATTTTCCCACCAGCTATCGTTATGCTAGCGATTCTAGCGAATTGTGAAACTAAAAAAGCGAAAATTATCGAAAAAAGCGGGACGCCCAGAAAAAGTAATGCCAAAAAGCCGGGTAGACTTAATTGTTCAAATGTCTTCTCATAATCGAATCCCTTTGAAATAAAATGATAGACCATGAAAAATAACGTTGGGACGGAGATTATTACCGTCATATAGACTGCCAATACTTTGAATTTTTGTTTCCACTTAACTGGGTAGTGATTATCCATTTTCATTATTGTATAACGCCAAGCTTTGGTTTGGTGAGCGACGGGGCCCAAACAGCACATTGTTAGCCGTCAGCGTTTGGCACCCGTGGTGCGAAGCAAAAAGCTGGTGAGCCATGGCGTGACAAGGTAGTTCCAGTAGTAGAGACGCAACATAAAAGGTTGAATGACCTGTCTTTTCGGTCTCTCGGCAACGTCAGCGATGACACGCGCACACCGGGTGGTGTTGAGGGTCGGAATCGTAGAGGCTATGCCGGGCATGCGCTCCTCAACGCCAGGGTTGTGCGCGAAATATTCCGTATCGATTTTCCCGAACACGATGTGGCAGCTGTTCACACCGGTCCCGGCCAAATCTTGACGCAGGGCCTCGTGCAGTCCGCGGAGGGCGAAGCGCGCGCCCGTATAGCCAACTGCAGAGGGCCAGGGCATGAAGCAGGCCGGGGAATTGATGTGAATCAGCGTACCGCTTCGGCGTTGAAGCATGTCTCGCATGAACATTCGGGAAGCGTTGAACGCGGCAAGGTATGGCGCGGATATCATCAGGCTGGCTTCAGCAGGTGGCGTTTCCTCGATCCGTTTCCACTGTCCCAGCCCCGCGCTGTTGATGACGACATCTGGAACACTATGATTTTCACGTACAAAGGCTTCGAGGGCATCAATGCCGTCGGGTGCGGCAGCGTCGCAGGCGAAATAGGAACTGGCCTCGCCGATTGATGCGCTAACCGACTGCAGGCGGGATTCATTTCGTGCTGACAGAATAACCTCCCATCCACGCCCGGCAAGCTCTCTCGCTGCAGCGGCACCCACACCGCTGGATGCGCCTACGATTAGTGCGGTTTTCTTCATAATGAGGATTGCTCCTTTCTGACGCTGAGCTGTGGGGCGGCATGGTCCATGCAGTCCCGCACCAGCGCCATGTTAGCTGGGCGATGCACCAAAGAACGCTCGAGCTGCTTTAGCAATTCTGGGTAATTGGCCCAGCTCTGTGTTTAATTGAGTTTTTAAAGCCCATTCCTCAGCGCTTCCGTAGTGGGACAATTCTATTTCGAAAGTGACTTTTCCGAGTCTGCTACATGCAGCCGAAAATTTAAACTCACCTTCGATTGATTCCCAACGCTTAATATCTGTCCAAGGCTTCTCGTGAGCTGCTAAATTTTCCATCAGATCTGCAAACCCATAGGCATCGGTGTAAGCCCAAACCACTCGGCTAGTGTTTAAAAACTTTGAGACAATTTGAGCTTTAAAATAGTCACCTTGGATATCCGAAAGAACCAATTCTAAATCGGTATCAGATGATTTGATTCTAAATTCGCGCATATTCTTCTACAACTAACAGTTTAATTAAGCGGCACCGTTGGCGTCCGGATTGCTGGACTAACTATACCCTTATTTATGGTTATATCTCTGTTTTTCAATAAGTTGTATAAGTTCTTTATGCTTGGCGCCAAATCTTTTGTCCGTGATTTCACCAGTTGTTTGATCAACTGAAAATACGTCGATAAATTGAATGAAGGCACTGTCAATTACCTTTTTATTTAACTGGTTCTGATCACTCGCTACCTTTATGACAAGATCAGTATCTTCTTCTATAAAGAAAATAACTTCATCCCGCCATCCCTCTGAGATTTCGGCAAAAACAACATTACTGTACTTATCCTGATAATATCTCATATCAAAGAGTATTCTAAGCCCTCTCTCATCTCTTTTCCCTGCTCTTTTGAGAATTGCGTCGCTGAATATATGGTGAACCTGGTATGAGGGGTTATCAAGCAAGTATTTGGTAAAGATTGGCCCGATAACTTCCTGCACCTCTTCATCTGTCATTGCTCGGTTGTCAGGGAGTCTGTCAAGTTCCTCTAAGTCAGATACTACCTCGCGCTCTATGTATTTTCTTTCAACGCATTGGCCCTCAAAAAATATCAGACTGTCTGGACATGGCGATATAGTTTTATCATTACCCGAGCACGCCAGTAAAAATGTAGTTAAAAACAATATTACCGTCAGAAATCTAATTAACAATACAGGCTTCCCTGAATATGGGCAGACTATCTTATGCATGCCTCTTCTATTTTTTAATACTGATAGTACCTTTATCATGTGTGATTTTAGGTTTCATTCTACTATACGTCTAACCGTACGGTGTTATGGGCGATTTGGTACTCGTCGTCCCTTGAACGCCATGGCTATGCTCCTTTTTTGAATATCTCAGGGCGGCTTATTGACCTGAGTTCAAATTTTCAAGCAGGCTGCCGACCTATTTATGGGAGCGGGTTACATCGTAATGCCTTGTTGCTTTTTTTTGATTTTTAAATTTACACCCGACAAGCCCAGCTTGAATGCGCTTGATATCAATACCAGCAGATGTCGCGCGGCTTTTTCGGGACTCAGGCCAGCCTGACGGATATTGGATATGCAGTTTCTTTGCGCGTCTGTGCAACCGATTCGCGGCGCATAAGTCAGATATATCCCCATGCTATCCGCTGCACTGAGGCCCGGTCGTTCTCCGATAAGGATGACGCTCAGGCGTGCCTTGAGAATTTCACCAATCTCATCGGCCAGGGCCACGCGGGCTTGGGAGGCGATAACAAGCGGAGCCCACTGCCAGCCCTGGGCGGCTGAATGTTTTTTAAAACTGTCGACAAATGTAATGGCATTGCTGTGAATGGCCCGAGCCGACAAGCCGTCGGCGATTACCATAGCCAGGTCATATCCATTTTTATCCGGCGATCGATGCTGTTTTAAACGCTGCCTTGATGGGCCGTCCAATTGCCGCCCAAGATCAGGTCGCTGCAGATAAGTCGTTCGGTCCGCGGCAGCACTGTGAACGCTTATGGATTGAATTTGGCGGTCATCGAGTTGGCTTGCAATGGCCGCTGAATCAAAGGGCAGGTGAACGGCATCGCGGGCCTGGGCGTGGTCCAAATCAAAAGCCAGTATATCATGGGTCGCAATACTCGAGCCCGTTCGCGCCAGGCCGATACGCGCCGGCGTTAATTTTTTGAAAGGTGATAAATCATAAAGGGGCTTTAATTCTCGGCTCATTGATCCATCTCCTGCAAATATGCAAGCATCGGTTCGGCCCGGTTCTTCAGTAAGAGTCGGCCCTGATCATCGCACAGCCCCATTTTTTTTATCCAGCGATCAAATTCCGGTGCGCAGCTTAACCCGAGCACCTGCCGCAGGTAATTGGCATCGTGAAATGAGGTGCTCTGGTAGTTGAGCATCACATCATCCGCACCCGGGACCCCCATGATAAAATTCACCCCCGCAGCGCCGAGCAGGGTCAGCAAATTGTCCATGTCGTTCTGATCCGCCTCGGCATGGTTGGTGTAGCAAACATCACACCCCATGGGCAGGCCCAACAGTTTGCCGCAAAAATGATCTTCCAAACCAGCACGGATGATTTGCTTGCCGTCATAGAGATATTCCGGCCCGATAAATCCGACCACGGTATTGACCAGTAGCGGCTCATACCGGCCGGCCACGGCGTAGGCCCGTGCTTCCAAAGTCTGTTGATCGACCCCGTTATGGGCATTAGCGGAAAGCGCGCTTCCCTGACCCGTCTCAAAGTACATCACGTTGTTGCCAACCGTTCCCCTCTGCAACGAAAGTGCGGCTTCCCAGGCCTCCTGAAGCAAGTCCAGAGTGATGCCAAAACTGTCATTGGCTTTTTCGGTACCGGCAATGGATTGAAAAACCAGATCAACGGGACCCTTGCGCTTTATAATTTCCATGGTGCTGATGATGTGGGTAAGGATGCAGGATTGCACCGGCATCTCATACCGGTGACGCATATCATCCAGCAGGTGCAACAGGCGCGCAGCAGCTTCCACATCATCGGCTACCGGATTAATACCAATAACCGCATCGCCGACACCGTTGAGCAACCCGTCTAAAATGGCGGCCGCGATACCCTTGGGATCGTCGGTGGGGTGGTTGGGTTGCAGGCGCGTGGACAGCTGTCCTTTTAATCCGATGGTGTTTCTAAACCGGGTGATGTTTTCCGCCTTGGCGGCCACCAGAATTAAATCCTGATTGCGCATCAGCTTGGAAACGGCCGCAGCCATCTCCGGAGTAATGCCGGGAGCCAACGACCGCAATTGCTCTGTGCCGGTCTCATAGGCTAACAGCCAATTGCGAAAATCCCCCACGGTCATGCCGGAAATCGGTGCAAACGCGGCTTCGTCATGATGATCCAGAATCAAGCGGGTAACCGCATCATCCTCATATGGTATGAGGGCCTCATTTAGAAAGACCGTCAAGGGCAAATCCGACAGCGCGAACTTTGCAGCCATGCGCTCTTCTTCCGTGGCCGCAGCAATCCCCGCCAGGGCATCACCGGATTTCAGCGGGCTGGCCTTGGCCATTAAATCTTTCAAATCATTGAATTGATAGGTGCAAGATCCGATAGTATGTCGATATGGTTTCATCACTTATTTAGGATGAGCTTATCCAGATGCGAAAAGAAATGATAAAGTCTCTAAAAATTATATCGCTGAGCCTTTTTTGAAATTCGTCTGACCGTAGCTTTCACATTAATTTAGTCCACATAAATATTTAGCTGAGCAACAGACGAACAGACGGAAGTGGTCCCTTAAACCTTCAAGAGCGATTCCACAATTTTTCCCCGTCTGTCCAAGCGCTTTGTTATGCTAAGGTTTGTTTCAGTTCAGTGAAATATCGAATTATTTCTCTCAACGAAATCAATATACCAACTGCTTCTGATTGAAGCCGTCATGTCTCTTTAAGATCATTATATTCATCAGCTTCCGCACTATCATGTATGAGAAAAGTTTTCATTTCGACAGCCAATTCTGTTGCTCTATCTAAAGGGGGTAGTGATATGCTTTTAGACTTTTTCCTCATTCCATCTGGCGTACCCTGAACCAATTCGTTTATCTGGCTGACTAGATCAGAATTTTCGAGCAATAATTTTATCCTGTCAATTTCTGTTTGATTAAACACGAATCTCCTATAAAGCATGCCGGTGAGGTCAACAGCGTAAAGGGTGGAAGGAGCGCAGCGCCCGGAAGCCCTGTGTTCCAATGCGGCGCCGGGTTTTCTAACATGATTTGTTTTTTTAGTATCACCTTTTTACCATATTATACCTTTGACACGCTTTTTTGTTTCCCAAATCACAGGCTGATTTTAAATCCTTTATTGAGCTTTCCATGTTTTTATTATGATAATGTGTACCCGCCCTTTCAAAATATGCATCTGCATTATCCGGCTCTAGTTCAATAAATTTATCCCAGTAGCTTAATATTTCATTCCATTGCTTTCTCTGGGCATAAATATAGTCTACCATGAGATAAGACTCATAATGCCGTGGATCTATTTCAATAGCAATTTTAAAATCGGATAACGCTGATTCAAAATCTTTCAAGTTAACAAGCGCCCTGCCTCTCCAATAATATGTCTGGAAACTATCTTTATAATATTCTAGGGATAAATCATAATAATCAACAGCGCCTTCAAGATCATTTTTAAATATTTGATGTCCCCTATTCAGCAAAGTGTCAGATGCCCATTTTTTCCACTTTTGAATTTTAGAATTTTTTGGTTTTATCGTTTCTGCTGTCTGCATATCTTTAATTGATTCAGCATATTCTTTTATTGCAAAATTTATTTTTGATCTCATTAGATGGTTTTCATACACTGTAGATCTTAGCTCAATACTTCTGTTTACATCTTTAAGTGCGTTATCATATGATTTTAAATTATAATGGTAAAGTTTTGCTCGCTCATTATAAATTGACCAGTAATCTCCGTATCTAAGAGCCTTGCTATATAATTCCAATGCTTTTTCGTTTTTTTCATTTCTTTTAAAATTATCTGCTTGGTCAGAATAAATGAATCCATACAATACTGGAATCTTAGGATTTATATCCGAGTATTGTTCAGCTTGATTTGCAAGTAGTTCCATTTGTTCATAACGGCCTCCCCATCTCGGTTCTTTTACCCATGAAATGGCTGCTTTTATAAGAAATGAATGCGGAAACAATTCAGATGTTTTTTCAACCACCCAATCTTCTAACTCATCCTGACCGTTAGCATTATAAATGCCTATCAATGTATAATAAGCGATCATCAAGTTCGGATTCATTTCCAGCGCTATTTTAAGATTCCCCTCAGCTTTTTTGAAATAATACCCCATTTCTTCAAACTGTTTTCCGGAAGTATCTTTCCTTGATTTATACCCTCTACTTTCCCAGCCATTTTCATAATAAAACTGCGCCATTGCAAGATAAGGTTGATATTTGTCAGGTGTTGTATCAATCCATTTTTTTATTAAATCTTCGTATGAGGAAACAGTAAGAGAAAATGTCCGATAAGCATCGTATACCTTATATTCATCCGTTTGATCTTTATCAAAACTATTTTGATATTCTTCCAGAAGAGAATTTAATCGATCATATTGTTCGTTTTGTAACAATTGCCTTAGCTCCACTATTTCTGAAATTTCGAGAGATTCGGTTGGTGCTGTTGAGGCAGGGAGATTTTCGGACGCTTTTTTTACCTCATAGACATTCTTGAAGAATCGATTAAGAAAAGAAAAGTTTAGATCTAAGTTCTTTGGGATTAAAAATGTAGATCCTATTATGATTGCAATTGTGGCGGCTGTTAAAAGTACAGCTTTGAAATTTCCTTTTTCGTTAGAGGACATTTAAATTCCAATTCAAAGTTTAGTTGAAATAACGGTAAGCTCACGTGCGCACGGTCACCCACGCCAATTAGAGCATCTGGCTATGTGAATTTTTTTTCAATTTAATGATTTTTAATAAGTTCTTTTTTGTGGAAATGCCATATTATCAGCACCATAATTCCAAGTATAAGGATCAGCGGGAACGGTATTAATGATATAAAAGAAAATGTTAATAAAACGCTTGAAGCATTGTGTTTTAACATTCCCAGGATAGCTTTTATTAATAGAACAAAATAGAGTATCAATAGAGAAACAATAAAAAATAGCGCAATAATTATCATTCCGAAGTTTTCACTAAAAAGGTTAATCATGCTTGACTGGTCCATGTTTTTCCCCTTGGTTTTATGTCGCTCTAATTAAAGGTGCACCAATTCTTTCTTACTACCCCTTAAACATCTAGTTGCACATAATGTCGACTATTACCGGCGCCGCATTAGCAGTTTCAGGGGCATGGCTTTGTTGGGCGGGGTTTCGTTTCATGCTTATAAGCCATCGCTCACATATCCCAATTCTCTTTATGGCCGCGCACTCTATCAATAAAGGTTCCTGTCGAAATTTGGTCCTGTCCAAAACGTCCGTGAAACTTCGCGGCTATTCTCCGTATGTGCTTGCGCTCGTAAGACGGATTTAGTCTTTCAGCCTCAACAACGCTTGCGGCGAAGATCTCAGCGGTCAAGTCGGTCATTTTACAGATCCGCTCTGAACTTGCGGGGGGAATGCAGAAGCCCCATTGCACTCACAGATCATAGGGCAGATAGTCTAACTCTCGCTCCATTGGTGGCGTATCAAGAGACAACTCGAATCCCATCCGTGTCCTTGCTACCCATTTCGGTTTCGTTACGCCTAAGAGTTATGATAGATGTAAAAATATTCTCAGATATCGGTGTGTATATGTGGCATATATTGCCACATACGAGTATGTTCGGTCTAAGGAGTGGAATAATTGGCGTTGGAAGTCGAACATGGTCAGGCTATGATCATATGTTCTCCCTAATTTTATAATATCAGGCGCTTATGGAAAGCAAGCCTAAATTCAAACTGAATCCCGATTGTCGATTAATGGAATAGATACGGAAGGTTTTGTGCTAGTAACATTATGTTTATAAATCTGATCAGTCCTATACGTTTTGAATAGGATATGCCGTCGGTAAGGTCAGCGAAAACTACACCCATATCCCTAAATGTAATTCAATACTGCAAAAAGTGCCTTGGACCAGTTGAACCAAGCAGGCGGTCTGGGACCGGCACGATTCCCGATGGCGGTTTGCTCCCAAAGCCGGGCTATTTAGGAGGCCACCATTCGTCGATTGCGTTTTGAAGGGGCATGGTTATACTATTAAAAAATCATTAGACGGTTTGGGATATTCTGGACACCCGCATTTTACATATTGAAACCGTTGGATAAAATTAAAGCAGGCGGTGAAAGGTTAATCAGGAGTATGAATAGACTGGACGCAATTTTCGCACCCACTTCTCTGGCCGTAGTCGGGGCCTCCACGACGCCCGGGAAAGTCGGGCACGATATTTTCGTCAATATCTTAAAAGGCGGGTACACCGGGACACTCTACCCGGTAAACCCCAAAGCCCGCTCGATCGCCAGCGTCCGGGCCTATCCAACCATCATGGATATCCCCGACGATATCGATCTGGCCATGATCATCCTGCCGCCCCTGTTGGCCGTCAAAGCTGTTGAAGATGCCATTGAAAAAGGGGTTAAAGGCATCGTGATTGTCTCAGCCGGGTTTCGCGAGGTGGGGGCGGAAGGCCGCCGCATCGAAGACCAGATCGTCACGATGTGCCGTGAGGCTGGCGTCCGCGTGGTTGGTCCCAACTGCCTGGGTGTCATCAACCCCAAGTCCGGCGTCCGTCTGAATGCCAGCTTTTCCGCCCGCATGCCCGAGTCGGGCAACGTCTCTTTCATTTCGCAGAGCGGGGCGCTCTGTACCGCCGTGCTTGATTTTGCCGCGGACCGGGAGTTCGGGTTTTCCAAGTTTATCTCCATCGGCAACAAGGCCGACGTAGACGAACTCGACCTGCTGCGTTACCTGCACGCGGACCCGCACACCGAAGTGATTATGATTTACCTGGAGGAACTTCGGCGCGGACCGGAGTTCATTGAAGAGGTCAAGGAAATTACGTCGGGCGAAAACCCCAAACCGGTCCTGGTAATCAAATCGGGACGCACCGGCGCCGGCGCACAGGCGGCTGCCTCGCACACCGGGGCCTTGGCCGGCACTGAAGCGGTATACGATGCCATTTTTCAGCAGGCCGGGATTATCCGGGTAGACTCCATCGATGAACTTTTTGATTATGCCACGGCATTTTCCTATAAAAACGAGAGCGCCCTGGGCAAGCTGCGGCGCAAGGTGCCCAATGGTAACCGAGTGGCGATCGTGACCAATGCCGGCGGCCCCGGAATCGTGGCCACCGACATGACGGTCTCCTCGGGACTGCGGCTGGCTGAATTTCATGAAGACACCATCGAAGCCCTGGCCAGCCATCTACCCTCTGCGGCCAATCTTCACAATCCGGTGGATGTCATTGGGGATGCCGCCCAGGACCGGTATGAAAACGCCCTGACGGCGGTGATTCGGGACGAAGGCGTCGACGGGGCTCTGGTCATTTTGACCCCGCAATCCATGACCAATTCATTGGAAACGGCCAAAGCCATTGCCCGGATTGCCAGGCGATCGAGCAAGCCCATCCTCTGTTGCTTCATGGGGATTGTGGATGTCTCCTCCGGGGTGAAGTACCTGCAGGCCAACGGTATCCCGGTTTTCCGATTTCCGGAGAACGCGGCCAAGGCGTTCGGTGCACTCTACCGCTATTCCCAGTGGCTCAATCGCCAGGTCCTCGCCCCATTCAGTTTCCAACACGATACGGCGGCCGCCGAAAAGATCATTGCCGATTGCCTGCAGCGCGGACAGACCTATCTTGGGGAACTGGACGGTCTCAATCTTTTGAAAGCATATGGTTTCAATACCCTGCCGACCCACCTGGCCGAAACTGCTGATCAGGCCGTCCAAATTGCCGGGGAGATCGGCTACCCGGTGGTTATGAAAATCGTGTCGCCCCAGATCGTGCACAAGTCCGATGCCGGCGGCGTGAAGGTGGGACTCAATTCCGACCAGGAGGTTGCCGCAGCTTTCGAGACCATCGTGGCCAATGCGGGACAATTCGACCCGGGGGCCGAGATTACCGGCGTGCTGGTCCAGAAGATGGCCCCCCGGGGCGTGGAGACAATTTTGGGGATCAATCGCTATCCGGTGTTCGGCCCCCTGCTCATGTTCGGGCTGGGCGGTGTGTTCGTCGAGATATTCAAGGATGTGATTTTTCGGCTGGCCCCGGTCAATCGCAATTCCGCGCGCCGGATGGTGCGTAGCATACAGGGGTATAAGCTGCTTAAAGGCTATCGCGGCAGTGCCCCGGCCGATGTCCGCTCGCTGGAGGAAGCCTTGGTCAAACTGTCCGACATGGTCACCCAGCATCCCGATATCATGGAATTGGACATCAACCCATTGCTCGTGCACGAAACCGGCAGCGGGTTCACGGTGGCGGACTGCCGGATCATACTGAAACCCATAAATATGGACGATTCCTGAGACCCATGCCTGAGCAACCGGCCAATGCAGACCCGCTTGAAATAAAGGTATGGGCCGGGAAAAGTGCCTTAAAGGCCATTTTCCCGGTGCTGCTGCCCGTGGCTGCCGATAAACGAAAACTGACTGGAAGAGAAAAAGTAGTCCATCTAAGTGCGTTTGCCCGCGAAGCCCTGGGTTTTTCTGCCCGGGAAGCGGGCATTGTCTTGGGGGTCCTGGAGAAAAATGATGCCGGAGCACCGCTGCCCAGCAACGGTTATTTCTGGTCCCTGGCACACAAATCCGCCTACGTGGCGGCGGTTGCGGCCGACGTGGCCATTGGCATCGACATCGAAAAGGCCCGCCCGGTAACCCCTGGGCTGTACCGGCGCATCGCCGGCGAAGATGAGTGGGATCTGTCCGACGAAGATCGCGAACATTTGTTCCTGCGCTACTGGACCGCCAAGGAAGCGGTTCTCAAGGTGGCCGGCACCGGCATTCGGGAACTCGCCTATTGCCGGATTGCGGCGGTCCCCGATGAAGAATGGGTTGAACTTGACTTTAAGGGTGAGCCGTTTCTGGTCCGCCAGTTCTATCACGACCGGCACATGATCTCGGTAGTGGATGTGGCGTGTCCGATTGAGTTAAAGATAATCGATTAGTAAAAATTCAGCTTGGCCTGATTATTGTACTTTGAGTGGATGGCTTTCTAAAAGCGTTTATCCCCATCCACACTGGATTGATTCTGTACCTATATTATTCTTCGTCGCGCTCTGTTACTTTTCTTTTCCGAAAAAGAAAAGTAACCAAAAGAAATCGCCCTGTGAAGCGGCCCTACGGGCTTCCCTGCGCTTCTCGGAAAGGGCGCGCTCAGCACAACTCGCTGCGCTCAGACACGCACTTCGCCCCAAGCTAAATTATGGCCGCCCTTTCCTGCGATGCTCGGCGCATCACAAAGGGAAAGAAGGTCAAAACCAGTCAGCCTATAGTGAGTCTTCCTTAGCGAATTCTGGTGAACAAGACTGAAATTAGGAACAAAAATAAAAACTAGAGAAAGAGGCCTTTCAGAAATGCCCAATTTTATTTCAGTACAAGGCGGCCGTGAATAATAAACCGGAGGAATACAAATAGTATTTCGAGGATTTATTAATCGCGCCCAACACAGTAATGGAATAAAAGGGGGTATTTCTGAGAGGCCTCGGGAGGGTGTTATGACTAACGCTGTCAAAATATACGAAACCGGTGGCCCGGAAGTACTGAAGTGGGAACCTTTTGACCCGGGCGAACCCGGACCGGGGGAAGCCCTGATCCGCCACGAGGCGGTAGGGTTGAATTTTATAGACGTCTACCATCGGACCGGTCTGTATCCACTGCCCGGCTTGCCGGCGATTCCGGGCATGGAAGGCGCCGGGACGGTTACCGCGGTAGGTGAGGGGGTGACCGAGGTGTCGGTCGGGCAGCGCGTGGCCTATGCCGGGGTGCCGCCCGGGGCCTACGCCCAGGCGCGAACAATTCCGGCCCACCGCCTGGTGGAACTGCCCGATGAGATCGAGTTCGAGCAGGCGGCCGCCATGATGCTCCAGGGCATGACCGCCCGCTACCTGATCCGGGGCTGCTACAAAGTTTCGGCCGGTGACACCATCCTGATCCATGCGGCCGCCGGCGGTGTCGGCACGATCATGTGCCAGTGGGCCAAACACCTCGGCGCCTCGGTGGTCGGCACCGTGGGCTCGTCGGAGAAAGCCGAATTGGCTAAGGCCAACGGCTGCGATCATCCGATCTTGTACAGCAGTGAAGACTGGGTCGCTCGGACCCGCGAGTTGACAGATGGGAAAGGTGTCGACGTGGTCTATGATTCGGTCGGCCAGGCAACGTTCGACCAGTCGCTGGACTGCCTGCGCCCCATGGGCATGCTGGTAACCTTCGGGCAGTCTTCCGGTGCCATTGCGCCGCTGGATCTGGGTCTTCTGGCCGCCAAGGGCTCCCTGTTCGTTACCCGTCCCAGCCTGATGACTTATACCGCCGAGCGCGAAGATCTTCTGGAGCACGCCCGGGATCTATTTGCAGTCGTGCAATCCGGTGCCGTCAAGATTGCCGTCCGACAGAAGTACCCTTTGGCCGACATCGTGCGGGCACATGAGGATCTGGAAGGACGCAAGACGAGTGGGTCGTCGGTGTTGCTGCCTTGGGAATAGAAAAGGGTTCAAGGGGTCAAGGGGGCGAGGGTCTAAGTGAATATATAGAATTCCTTTTGAACGTAGATCGATTCTGAATCACTTGGGCTTATGGCGCATCTGGCGCAAGCCACAGCCGCTGGCCATGCCTCGCCTGTCCATACGATCCTCTTATTTGACGATACCCCAGTGCAGAGTATGGATGATCTGTTTGTAGGTCAATAATACCCAGCGGCCTGTCAAGCGGAGATTGAAAACGAAGACGGAAGCCATGGGTTAACTCCTTATACAATGTGACCGGATTCTTATTTTCAAAAATCAAGGATTTCAGGAAAATCGCCCCCTAATGCGCTGTTGACAGATTGCCTGTTATCGGTCATACATACAAAGGAGTGGGCCGGATTGGGGACACGATTCGGTTTTCGGACCCACTACATCTCGAAAAACAATTACCATAGCACACAATTCGGCAATTCCCTTCTAGCGACCCTGAAAATGGAATTCGTATCACTGAATGACCTTTCTGGCCGGGACTGACAAGGATCTATTCTGAGAAATGCGGTGATTTAATCCATTGCAATTTGAAGAGGACAGCAGACATGAGAAGATTCTGTCGCATCCGGCTAGTCGTCTTGTTCGTCGTTTCCCTCATCGGTTTACTAATACCCTGCCCTTCAGGAGCCTTTAAGATCGACACTCACATTTGGGTTGGCCAACAGGTGCTGGACGATGTGCTTCCCGACGGGAAGGTCACCATTCCGCCGTTTAATGATTTTACGGTGGATCCTGCCCTTGTAGATGCCCTACGGCAAAACCAGGGCGCCTACCTGATGGGTACCATCGGCCCCGACGGGTTCCCGGACCTGGTGGGGGGGCAGATGATGACACATCCCGGCAGCGTCGATCCGATGCCTGCAGGCTCATGGGGGACAGATCAATGGTTGAAGCACATTCTGACGCTTGCCGACCGTCCCTACGAGAAGGCCTTCGCCTACGGTTACATCACCCACGCTGCCGGCGATATCATGTCCCATACCTACGTCAACGTCTATGCAGGCGACAGCTTTGACCTGGAAGATGAGCAGGAGGTCGAGCTCCGGCACATAAAGCTGGAGGAGTTCATCAAAGATCACACGCCACCGATGACTGACCGAACCGGAGATGTGATTCAACCGTATGAATTAATTTGGCTTCCCTGGGGGGGCGAAATATTCATACGGGATGCATTGATCCTGAATTCGGATGCCGCCGATCAGTACCGTCTCAAGGGGCCTTCGCTTTATCTTGCAACCATGCACGATTTTTACATGGCACAGGACAACGCAATCAAGAAACTGAAGGCGGTCCGAAATAAATTCAACGACAAGATCGATGATCTGGAAGACAAGATTGAAGATGCGGCCGATTTGATTCCTGGAGGATATCCGAAAGGCTGTCTCGGAACCCTTGTCGATCCCACCGGGACCATTGCCTCTGCTTGCGCGACGGTCGTCACCGCCACCGCCACACTGGAATTAACGAAAAACACACTCAGCTACATCGCCTTCGCACCGGTCATCGCCGGCCTGGAGGAGTGGCACGATCAGGTAGGTGATGCCATAACGGCATATGTGGCGACCAGCCGGGAAGTCTCGAAAAGGATCATGGCCCACGACGAGGACAAGCCCCCTATCGGGGCCGTTGAAGACTGGCTCTGTGAGTACGGCGTCACGTTCATGGGGATCCCCACCCAACTTGTCAGTCCGGGATGCTCGGCAATCAATCGGGCGGATGACCTGTTAAATGACGTCAACGACCTGAGGGAAAGGATCTCGAGAAAAACCGGACTGTTTGGCTGGCTGCTTGATCCCGCCCAGAAATTCGGCGAAGTCATCGACGAGGAAATCACACCCAAAATGGAGGCGTTAGCCATCGATCTCTCTGAAGCCCTTACCGGCGAAGGGAGCGTGATGACCTCCATTGCCACCATGCGGTTTGAAGAACTTACGGAGCAGGGACTCAACGACGAGTTTGCCATCGACAGCTCCAACAAAAACCTGTTGGAGATCCCAGACATTGCCGACCGGGTCAAGGCCGATATGCACCTGACCGATGATGGCTTTTTCGATCCCGAAAAGTTTAACATGGTCTACAACGCCATTGTCATCTCCAAGCTCCTCCTGCTGGGGCCGGCTGAAATCAACCGTTTGGTCCGGGAAGGAGCAGGCATCGAAAATACCATCTACGGGCAAGACCTGTACCCCGATGCCGACGACTTCAATCTGTTGTTCGGCGCGGTCCGCTCCATCGACGGAAACCACCAATGGCAGGAATACGGCATCCCATACCCACGCAAGGAAGGCCACGCAGACGATAGGCCGAAGCCCCTGAGGCAATTTGGCTACGGCTTTCCCGAAGGCTTTCGGCTCTGGCAGGACTGCGATGTGCGGGAAAAGATCTTTAAGATGATTTTTCACGGACCGCTGGCGCCTGGGATCGAATCATCTGAATCCGGCCTCGGCGACTTGCTTGTCGCCGACGACCCCAATCGGGCCTCCTCAACTTGCCCTTTTCCAGACGCCCCCGATTCAGATGCCCAATGCCTAAGTCGGTTGGAGATTGAGCGGATTGCTACTGCTGGACCTGACTTAGTAGTATCGCTCGATGGGCCTTCCTGCGGCACCTTGACCACGGCCCAATGGTCTTTCGTTCCAGACAACTGCTTGTGCTGGGCCGCCTGCGAGGTCGCCAATCAACTGGAATCCACCTGTTTCGTGTCATGTCAGACACAAGGGTGCGTTCCGGATTTCGACGCGCGGTTTCCCGGGGTGATCAAAAGAATCGATCCCCGGCGAATGTGGCATGGGGATGCAACAAGCGGCTATTGGGTCTGGAATTACGATTTGCGACTGGGTGGAAATTGGGCCGGCACCTATCCCATTCCGGGCAAGGCGCCGCACGCGGTTGGCGATGGTCTTGAATTGGGCGGGGCGCGGATCTGCAAATCGGATGTTACGCCGACTTTTCTGATAATGCCTCCCAATTCCCAGAGAGTGGTACGGTTAACGGCGCAATCAGCATCAGGGGCACAGGAGGCTGAATTCATCATTGATATTCGTAGCGGCGCTTCTTTGCCCGCCAACTGGCAGGAACTTGATAGCGCAACCCAGGAGGCTGTGGGTCTGGATGTCTGCGCCGCAGCGCTCACCAATTTTATTGAAATCTGCGACGGCCTTGACAACGACCTGGACGGTGCGATCGATGAAGATTCACTGGATACGGACTTTGACGGCATCAAAGATTGTGTGGATGAAGACGACGACAATGATTTTTTAACCGATATCACGGAGTCCGTGCTGGGAACCAATCCATTGCTTTCCGACACAGACGGAGATGGATATCGCGATGGTTACGAGAAGTCGGCGGGATACGACCCGTTGAACGACGCGTCATGGCCTGCCGGGATTCCGTCGATTCTGGAGCTGCCGGAATCTGAGGCGGGTGCACAGTTCGGGTTTGCAGTGGAGAATGCGGGGGATATCGACGGCGGCGGCGAAGATGATTTCCTGGTCGGTGCACCGTTCAAAACAGTCAACGGGGAAAGGCACGGTAGGGTGTACCTCTTTTCCGGTGAAGACGGCAATCTAATTAGAACCTTTGACAACCCTCATGCGATCTCCGGCGATGAGGCTCAATTTGGTAATGCTATCTCAGCAGTTGCCGACATCAATGGTGACGGCGTTGCCGATGTACTCATCGGCGCCCCATACCAGGATGTGGCGGGAAAAGCAGATGCCGGCATGGCCGTGCTTTTTTCCGGAAATGACGGTGTCGCAATCGCGCGGCTGGACAGCTCCAGTCCGGTCGCCGAAGGTCGTTTCGGGATGTCTGTAGATGGGACGAATTCTGCATATGTCAAGAGCCTCACACCGTCCTATTTTGATAGTCTTTTCAGCAGTCCGGTCCTAATTGTGGGTGAGCCCGGGTGTACCGGCTGCTTCGGCAAGGCACATATTTACAAACCCGGTAACTACACGCTTCCATTTCAGACCATCGATGGTACGCAAAACGGTGATATGTTCGGCCAAAAAGTTTCCATTGGATATTATTACTCGGAACCGGGAGAGTCCGGCGGCGGATACGGTTGCATCATCAGTGTCGGTGCTCCGCATGGGCCGGGTAAGGTTTTTAAATACAGGAAGACGGGTAGCACCTGGGTGCTGGATGGAGAATACTCCGGTACAAGTCCACAAGCGGACGCTTCGCTCGGGTGGGATCTGATACAATTTAATTGGGGGGACACTGTAGAGAGCCATATTCTTGCGCCTCCAATATTAAAAGGTGTTCCCTTCTATGACGGCCCTTTATTTAGCGACCAGGGGAGAGCTGAGTTTCACGGTAGTTCTGCACCTTTTCTGCCCCAAAACGTTTTTACCGGCCATCCGGCCCCGCAGGCCGGGGCCGGCTTCGGCAGTTCGCTGGCATTTTTTCGCAGTGATTACATCGCTTCCCCTCTGGTATACGCGGTTGGCGCTCCTGGTCAGGATGCCGGGGCTTTCACCGGCCTGGGGCAGGTCTTTCTATTCAGCGCCGATGGAACCAGCTACGGCACCTTGCTCAGCCCGAACCCTCAGGACGGTGCCGCCTTCGGCCATGCCATTGCCTCTGCCGGGTGGGGGTGGCTGGTCGATGGAAAAGTCTGGTCCGGCAAACGGGACGTTGTGGCGGTTTCCGCACCGTTGGAAGATGTCGGGGGCTTTGCGGATCAGGGAAGAGTCTACATCTTTCTCGACGTGGTTGAGCAAAATACCGATGCCGACGGCGACGGCCTCATGAACAACTTCGAGGAGTTGATCGTCGGGTCGAATCCGACCGATCCGGACACGGACGGCGATGGGGTGCCCGACGGGAGTGAAATCCGTGTCCATGGAACCGACCCGGTGCTGCATGACACCGATGGGGACGGGGTTTCAGACGGCGAAGAAATCACCGTTTTGGGGACAAACCCGTTGGTTGCTGATACGGATGGTGACACCGTGGTCGACGGCGAGGACGCCTTCCCTAACGACACGGCTGAGTGGGCCGATACCGATGGAGACGGCGTGGGGTCAAATGCGGATTTGGACGACGACGGCGATGGGGTGCCGGACAGCAGCGACCTGTTTCCGGACGATCCCACCGAGTGGGCCGATACGGACGCTGATAACATCGGCGACCAATCGGACAACTGCCTGACGATCGCCAATACCGGCCAGGATGACACCGACGGCGACCAGGTCGGCGACGCCTGCGATACCGATGCCGACGGCGACGGTATCGAGGGGGCTATCGGTTCGGGTGAAGACTGCGACGACCTGGCGGTATCGGTCTACCCGGGTGCTGTCGAAGTGTGCGACGGCGTCGACAACAACTGCAACGGAGCCATCGACGAGGGGTTCGATCAGGACCTCGACGGGCAAAAAACCTGCGACGGTGACTGCAATGACCAGGATCCCGGAATCTTGAGCGGCGCAACCGAGCAACCCTACAATGGTAAGGATGACGACTGCGATCCGGCCACCCTGGACGACGATCTCGATGGCGACGGGTTTTTGGTAGCCGTCGACTGCAATGACGATGACCCGATCATTAACCCGGATGCAATGGAGATTTCCAACGGGATTGACGACAACTGCAACGGTCAGGTGGATGAAGGCGTATTGTTCAGGCTTTCGGCAAAAGAAAGCACCCCCCTCCTTGAAGTGAAAACAGCTTCATCCGTAGCCACGGGAGACCTGAACGGAGATGGAAAAGCCGATTTGGCCGCTGCTGCCAGGGACGGCAAATCCGTATATGTATTCATGGGACAGGGAGACGGAACTTTCACCGCGGGACCAATCCCGCAATTTTCAGCCGGGGATGCTCCGGTCGCTGTGGCCATTGAGGATCTCAATGGTGACACCCACCTTGACCTCGCCGTAGCCGACAACACTGGCGATAAGGTATTCATTTTGCTTGGGGACGGGACGGGAAACTTTTCGGCAGCGCCAAGTTCCCCGGTCTCCGTTGGCGAAGGGCCGGTCTCCCTTTCCATCGGACATTTTAATGAAGATGCACACCCCGACATGGCCGTGGCCAATTATTCCAAAGGCAGTGTTTCAATTCTCATCGGCGTGGGCGGGGGGAACTTTGTCGAGGCAGGACAATATTACCTGGGCGACAATCCAGTTTTCATAGCTTCAGGGGATTTCACTGGCGACGGGATCCTGGATCTTGCCGCGGTTAACGAGATGACATCGACTGTCGGCTTTCTGGTCGGTACGGGAAATGGACAGTTTGGCGGCAGTAAGGACGCCAAACTCGAGGTCTGCTACGGACCGCAGTCGCTTGTTGTTGAAGATTTCAATCGAGATCTGCTACCGGACCTGGCCGTGGCTTGCCGGGATACCAACCAGGTGGCGGTGTATCTATCCACCCCAAAACGCGCCTTTGTAGAGGCGCCAGGCTCACCCTATGATGCCGGCATGGGGCCGGGTGCTATGGGTGCCGGCGATTTCGACGGAAACGGAACTTTGGATCTGGCAGTGACCAACATCTTCGGCAATGAAATGTTTCTCCTTGTGGGGTATGGGAACGGTCTTTTCTCTCCTGCTGCTAATTTTCCCGCCCCAGCCGGCGACGGCCCATCCTCGCTGGCTGTCGGCGATCTAAACGGCGACGGCAAGCCGGATCTGGCCGTTGCGAACACGTTTGCCGATCAGCTCTCCGTATATGTGAACGAGGCTGACCCCGATCTCGACGGGCTCTGGGGGCCGGCCGACAACTGTCCGTTTGCCGCCAATCTAGATCAGAACGACAGCGACGGAGATGAAATCGGCGATGCCTGCGAGCATCCGTTGATATCGAAAGTTTACTATGACGGTACCTTCCACGATGAGACTGAAGAATGGATCGAGCTCTACAATCCGGAGACCACCGCTATCGACCTGTCTGGCTGGGTGCTGCAAAACAGCGCCGGAGCCTGGGACATTCCCGCCGGGACTGTCATCGAACCACATTCCAAGCTCTCCATCGCCAGAGACGCGGTTGGTTTTGCCGATCGATACAGTCTCATGCCGGATGTCGCCGGTGCAACACTTGATTTGGGCGACGACGGCGACGTGCTCAGGCTGGTTCAGGAGGGGCACGCTGTAGACATGGTTGCCTGGGAAGAGTTTGAGGTAGGATGGAAGATCGCTGCCTCTCCGGGCTATTCGATTGAAAGATCCCCTATCACACAAGATACCGATACAAACTTGGACTGGATCGCCAACTCCGAACCGATGCCGTACGGCCATGTCATCGACACAGACGGAGACGGTACGGCCGATTCAGAGGACAACTGCGCAAATACCTCGAATCCCGGTCAGGCCGATATAGACGATGACGGTATCGGCGATGCGTGCGACGCCAAGATGTCCATCGTGGGAAGGGAAGGATGCGAAGCGCTCCTCGGCGTTTGGAACAGCATTACATCGGAATGCGCGTTAAACGATCTGCATTTGCAAGCAGGAGACTTTCTGGAGATTGGAGCTGATATTGGCGTATCCATCAGCGGCGAGTTCACCAGCTACGGAGGGGGGGTAGAGAATTGGGGTGTGTTGTCGATAGAAAATTCGGCCGGGATCCACGGTCTTTCCGTCATCCAAAACTACGGGCGATTGGTTACCGCCGGGTCCGTCTCCGGGGCTGCCACCGCCATCATCAATAATGCCGGTGAGTTGGAAACGATAGGAGAACTGAGGCAAATCGCGGTCATCAACCGGGGGCTGATCACAGCGCCTCCTGGGGCTATTTTCGAACAGGTCATCATCAAAAACCAGTGTGCCGGGAGTTTACCTGCAGCCCTATTACCTGTCATCGATGAATGCGATCCCGCCGATGCGGACCTGTTCAGCCTGGACGTCGATCTCGACACTGTCGCCAACGACAGCGACAATTGCCCTTCATTACCCAATCAAAACCAGGTGGACAGTGACAGCGACGGCAGCGGAGATCTTTGCGACCTTTGTCCAGACGATCCAAATAAGGTCAGCCCTGGTGTATGCGGGTGCGGCAGCCCGGACGTCGATTCCGATGGCGATCAGATTCCAGACTGCAATGACACGTTTCCCGATGCAGCAATCATCCGGGGAGATATCAATAACGACGGCAACGTGGATCTCATCGATGCCATTATCAGCCTAAAGATGCTTTCAGGGCTACCGGTAGCAGATGATGTCTACAAACAGGCCATATTGGGTGACAACGGTCCGCTCGGCTTGCCGGAAATCCTCTTCATTTTGCAGACAAAAGGTGGCATGCGGGATTAGTGAGCCGCCTTGTAGCTCTTGAGTGGAAGCCGAACCTGCCTTATTCTTCCTGAACACGACATCATTTAGGCCAAGGAGGTGGGAATAAATGAAACCTTTGAAGCTGTCTGTTTTGCTATTATTGGTCTGTTTTGTTTTTGAGATGACCATCTGTCGGAACGCCGGTGCAAGCATCACCCTGACCGAGTGTTCCACTTTAAGCGTCCAGGGAGAGACGTATCTTGTTGTAAACGATATCACCACCAGCGGAAACTGTCTGATCATAGGAGCAGACGATATCACCCTTGACGGCCAGGGCCATACATTGGCCGGCAACGGCACCGGATCCGGTGTCTATCTGAACGGCCGGACCGGCGTGACCGTCAAAGACCTGAATGTGAACAACTTCGATTTTGGAATCTATCTCTACGCTTCCAGCAATAACACGTTGAGCGGAAACACTTCCAGCAACAATAATGAAGGCATTCGCATTAGAGATGGAGGCGCCAATACCCTGGTCAACAATATCACCAGCAACAATAATGGGCGGGGCATCTATTTCTATGCTCCAGGCTCTTCCGACAACTGGGTCGTCGGCAACACGGCAACTCACAACGGATCCACAGGCATCTATTTTCACTCCAACTCGTCCAACAACACCATAACCGGCAACACTTCCAACGACAACAGCGACTACGGCATCTGGACCGGCAGCGGGTCCAACAATTATGCCGCAGATAATACGACCAGTCGCAACCGGATCGGCTTTCTGCTGGGCGGCAGTCACAACATCGTGGTCGACAATACCATCACCGGCAACAACATCTATGGCATCCTGCTGACCGGCGCCCACCTGAATATTACCGGCAACACCATCAGCAACAACGATTGGGGCATCTACAGCGAAGCTGCCGCCGCCGGTAACAGCACCTTTACCGGCAATACCATCAGCCACAATAACCGCGGGGTGGTGTTCTACGGCCTGACCACCGAAACGACCCTCTACAACAATTTTTTCAACAACACCTATAATTTCTATTCAATCTATTCCCCGCCTGGCGCCAGCTGGAATACCGTTAAAACACCAGGCCTCAATATCGTGGGCGGTCCTTTTTTAGGCGGCAACTTCTGGGGAAGCCCCGACGGTGCCGGATTCAGCCAGACCTGCACCGATGGTGACTTTGATGGGATATGCGACACTGCTTATGTAATTGTTCCCGGCGAGGCAGACAACTTGCCTTTAGCACAGGCATCGCCTGCCGTGCTCATGGAGGGGATCATGGTTTTCTTTGATTCGGCGGTTGATGAGGGAACCCTGTCAGGATACGGCCGCATTCCGGCCCTGGCCAATCTTCGTTTAGAATTTATGCGGCTGCTGCTTGAGATCGCGCAACAGTTTATCCAGCAGGGTAGAACTCCGGCGGCCTGCGCGCTATTGCAGCGGGCCCATCTGCGTACCGATGGCCAAGGCGCTCCTCAGGACTTTGTTGTTGGAGAGGCCGTGCCGGAATTGGCCCGCTTGCTACAGAGCCTGGATTCGCTTACCTGCGAGCCTTGATCCATCGCCTTGAAACCGAACCGTTCTCCATTTTATTTTTCCGTTGCTCTGTCCTTGTTCGCGGGCCATCAGGATATGGTCCTTGATTTCGTTGAAAACAAAGTAACGCTTGAGGGCTTAGAGGGGGTCAAGTCTGCATTTGACCTTTGCTACCCTACTTATGTATATGTCAAAAGAAGATTTGACCCCTTTTCTGTTATCGGCCATACAAACAAAAGAGTGGGAGACCGGATTGGAAGCGCAATTCGGTTTTCGGACCCATTACATCTTGGGATACATATTACAATGCCGGAAAGTTCGGCAATTTACTTCTTGCCACCTTGAAAAGGAAATTCTCATCAATTTTTTAAACGTAATGGAATCAATTCTCATATTAACAAACAGAAAATCTGTTCTAAAACGCTTGAACATGTAAAATATTGACTTATTTTAGCAAGTGCGGTAAAGTTAATGCCGTAAGTTTCGATGGCGTATTAGCACGCTATAACACTCCCCGAAGACAATACTCGCACAAATTTGATGGAAACATTTTCTTTCGCCAATGAATAGCAGATCTCTACCGGTCGCGCTCGAAACTGACTCTGAACTGAGATTCATGAAAAAGCTACCAGACTAGAGCCGTTCATCAGGCGCTGTTTGAACTTGGTTTGTTCCTGTTGCTTTGCGAAACGGGTCTGTGGCCTTTTGGTAGTGACTTTGTTTTCCACCATTTCCAGTGGATAGCGCGTATCCTTACAATTCGCGATTAAATCTGTTGTAGTACTTTTGAATCCTGTGACACTTTGAGCATAAGGCGGTCGGTATGTCCAAAACTGATAATCAAGCTGCAGGGAAACGGTTCATTGCATTGATGATTGGTTTGTTGCTAATCACAATTAATATCTATGCGGTCACCCATATGGTGGTGAAGGAGACGGTTCCTTGTAGTAGCACAGACGCCATTGAAAACCCATGCAGTGATCAGGACTGCGCTGAGGATATGGGGATGCTGACCTGGAAAAATTTCGCGCGTGTTGATGCGCAAGGACGTGTAACACTAAGAAATGCTGGAGAGTTGGACTGGTTTGTTGGCGCAGACCGTGTAACGGACCAGCTCAAAAGCATAAGAGAACGAACCGAGGAAATGGATGAAATAAGGCTTCAACTTGACGAGAATTTAGAAAATTTTGCAAAGGACATGATTAACAGAAGGGCAGCAGACGCGCTCTCCGAAGACATTATTGCCGGAAAGTATCAGAGTGCGCTTGCGAAATTGAACGTACTTTCTCGAGAGCTGTATACCTCTGATGTATCGCCGATGAAGGTAAATCTGAGATTGCTTGACACGAAGATGAAGGAGCAATGCCAGGATCTTACTACATTGACCCCACCATTGAACAAAATGTTTTTTTGGACGACTCCGACTCTATCCCTATTCGAGGTGCTATTTTGGGCTCTATTTGGTGTCCTAACAAACTTATTGGTTAGCTCAGCTGAGTATCTCAGAAAGGGAACATTCCAACCAGTCGAAACTTGGGTAGCTTATACTAAATTGATTTACGGTCCGATTCTCGCTGCAGTGCTAGTGCTATCAATTATTTTTGGCTTCTTTGAGGTACAAAGCTACCAAATACGAGTCTGGACTTTACCGCTTGTTGGGTTCTTATTTGGATATTCTTCAAGAAGAACTGCTCGGCTTGTTGACAAACTTACGGAAAAATTCCTTGGCAAAGCATCTCAGGGTATTGAGGCCGGCCCTGAAACGGTCGCTGCCAGGCGTAAGGCTGTGGCTCAAGAATTAAAAGATGCATTGAGACCCCAAGATATGGAAGAGTTAAAGGATCAGGCCAAAAAACTCGCTGGAGCATTGACAGCTGCGGCGATGGAAAGAAAGTGAGGCGTTCGATGAGAATTCTCTCTAAATCGTTAATTTATCTCGGTGGTATATTTGTTTCTATTTTGTTGTTAGGTGCCTGCACTCACACTTCTAGTACTTTGACTAAATCTGCCAGCGACTTGACCAAAAAAGTAATCAGTAATGAAAAGGACCGGAAAAAGAGTATAAAGCTCTTTTCGAAAAACAAAAGAAACATGCAGAAATGCTCCCAAAAGTATATGACGAAACATCCAAGCAGCTTAGATCGATTTGCGTCGCCAGAGTTGATGCATCCATTGAGATGGTACATGCAAAGATTGATCTGAAAGAGCAACAATTGATAAGGCAGTTCGACGAAAAAGCGTGGCTTCTCGTATCTGAAGAGTTCGGCAAGGCATTTGATTCTAAGTACCTAGCTGTTGTCAATCCTCGTATCCAGGCGCACCGTCGCTCATTAGCTACTCTGTCTAGGAGAATGAGAGAGTTCCCCAATGATGCTAGTGTTAGAACTTCATTTTACGAGAAACAATCCCAGGTAAATTCTATCGTAAGGATCCCTCTCAAGGATGAACGTGAACTCCGATTCGCATTGATGGAAAAACTCGAGGAATCCCGTTCTCAGATTTTGGGCAGCATCACTGCAAAGCTGGCCCCGATTAGGAAAAAACTTGATCAAAAGCGTGTTGATGCCTGCGGAGAGAAACGACAAGTGCCACGGTCGCTTGTTATTCTTGAAAGCAATATTGAACAATATGGAGCTGAGTTGATCATGCTACAAAGCATACAAATAAGTTCGCTCAACAACTTGGATGATTTCATAAACAAGAAAAGTGCGATTAATCTCGCCTTTCGGGGAGTAAGAGATGAAGTGAGAGATAGGCTGGGAGTTATAAACGGGTATGTTGAGACGGGGTTGAATGAAGCTAAGAATTTCTATTCCAAGATAGGTGATGAGGCATTTGACACTGCGATATCGAATATTGGTATCATAAACAACGAAATTGATACGGCTTTCGTTGAACTCTCAGGACTGGTTGAAGCAAAAACGAACGATGTGCTAGATAATGTTACAACTGAGGCAGCTTCATTTATTACTAAGGCCCTTAAAGCGATGTAGTTACCAATAATTAGATCGAAAGGGAGGCATAGATGGTGTACCGTTCGAATATGATATACGCGGAAGAGGCGCTCAATCTAAGCCCCGAGGACCGTGCGATGTTTGCGGATGTTCGCGGTGAAATGGAGCAATGGATCGAGAAGAGTGTAAACCGCCTTCAAAAGGAAATGGGCGAGGAAATCACCAAGGTCGCAGATTCATTAAATGCGCAAGTCGACGAAGTCGCTGAAGAGTTTAAGGCCGCACGCGAAAGAATGGATAAGATACTCGATAGCATTGAAGCGTTAGGCGAGAATTTAGCAGCGGGTGATGGCGAAACCATTACCAGTGCGATTAAGGTGACGCGTAATCAAATCGGCGCGCTACGCGCCGAGTTAGAAGCCCGTGAGGCTAGGTGGAAGGGGCTAGGTAAGGGTATCGTCAATACTGGACTTGAAGCGGTGTCCTCAATTGTGAAGATCCCATTTCTCAGTTGATAAAAGTACTAAGGTAGTTATGAGCAGAGGCATCATCATAGGCGAAAACGTTGAACTCACCGATGTTCTCGGCATCGAACCGAAACGACAACATGTCGATAATGGGACTGCCGTAAAGGTTCTGGAGACATGGCTTCGGGTCCGAGCTGATGATGCCGAAGGATTCGTTTCCGCGGATCACCTTCGATTGGAAGGCACCCCTGCAACAGATGACTCGCCAGCTAGTGCAGCGCCGACATCAGAACCCGAAATATTGCCAGTTACCGGCATCGCAGCATCAGATGCCATTTTTGACATTAAGGTGTTCAGGGGCTCACGCATTACCAGCGAGAAGCCGATTGAGTGCGATACCGACTTTCATCCGGCGCTGGAGAGGCTTGACCAGTATGCCGCCAGGGCCGATGTTTATGTATTCGTCACCCAATCCCTCCGGTTTAAGGACCGGCAGCCCTCAGGCGCTATAGTCCCGCCGGCAAAGCGGTCGAACCACCTCGTGGGTCATGCTATTGATATGAATCTTTATATGGGCAATAAAAATCCCTGGTTCAATTCTACCAAATTGTCTAGAAAGAAGCTGTCGTCACAGCCTCAGGCCGTCCGGGGTTTCATCGACATGGTGAGAAATGACGACACGCTTAGGTGGGGCGGGGATTTCGTGAAGGAAGACCCGGTTCATATCGATGATAACCTCTACGGGCGTGCGCCGGATGTCTGGATGAAAAAATTCGAAGCGATCGGGTCCATTGTGTAGCCAGTATCACCGAGTGTTTCTGTCCCACCCCTGCCTACATGGTTTCGTATTCAAGACGCGGGACCTTGATTTTCTGAGTCTGAACGGAACTCCCGGTTTGCTTCTCCGAAGCATCAATCACCCCACCGGAGTGCCTTATCAACGATCGTCAATATTTGAGGTGACTATGAAACACCTATGCATTTTATGTATGGTGCTGGCCGTCAGCACAGGTTGCAGCGGTCGATATTTCGGCCCGGTTCCGGGGCAGGAAGCCGCGCGGCCTCATGTCGTGCAGGTCGGCTGGGATGGCAATTTTTATGAGATTCCGGATCAGATACCGGATTCTCAAGGAGGACCACCAGCGGACCAGCCCATAAACTCGATGAGCGGATATGAGCGTACCAGTAATTGCGGACCGAAGGCCGAATCATTTGGCGGCGAATGTCAGATGGTCGAACAAAAAAGAATCCAGCGTGATGCTTTTGATACTATTACAAATAGAATCGATGGCTACAGTGAGATAGATTCCGAAGGCTACAAGCACGTGCTGATCTACATACATGGCGGCCTGAATATGAGATCCACCTCTTTTAAGCGCGTCGTAAAGCAAATGACGCCGATATTGACTACCGGAAAATATCCTGTGTTCATCAATTGGCGATCTGGCGCAGTTACTTGCCTTAAGGACCACTACTTCAGGATCCGCGACGGTGAAATATCCCCTGAAGCGCCGGGAACCTCTCCTGTTTATATAGTGGGAGACCTTTTTAAGGTCATCGGTAATGCCCCGATGGCTTGGTGGAAAGAAGGGCAGACCAGTTTCAAATCAACTGCAGGCCGGAATGACTCCTTCGTTCCTAAAGATGCTGGTAAATATGAGAACGTCTTGTTTCAAGGCGACGATGAAAAATTCCAAAAAACCTATCGCTCACTCTGGTGGATTCTGACCAGCCCGCTCAAATTAGTGGTAACCCCGTTCACCTTTACACTGGGTAAGCCGGCGTGGGACAATATGAAGCGTAGGGTCCACACGCAATTCATCCGGCCAGGTGATCTGTCGCATGCTGAGGTGCCCGCACTGGTGCCAACCGAGGAACTTACGCCGGGAGGTGAGGGAGCCACCCTCGCATTTCTGCGGCATCTGAATGAGCACATCGTTTCAAATAATCAGAAGATCAGGTTGACATTGGTCGGCCACTCAATGGGGGGGATCATTGTCAATCGGATACTGACTCATTTTCCGGAGCTGCCTGTTGAAAACATCGTTTACATGGCATCGGCTGACAATCTACAAAATTTTATCGATGCTACGGTGCCTTTTGTTTATAAGGGCCAGAATAACCCAACTGGTCGTGCTGTTCGCGTGTACAGCCTTCACTTGCATCCGGAAAATGAAGATCGTGAAGTCAGTGCCGTTGGCGCCGCTCCATCAGGAAGCCTGTTGGTCTGGATTGATCATTCCTACGAGGAACCTGAGTACACCTTACAGCGTACGGCGGGACGATGGTACAACATGCGTCAGGTGTTCAATCTGATCCCAAGCGATATCCGTACAGCGTACCGCTTCAAAGTGTTCGGCCGCAGCGAGCGCCCCTGTTTTTCACCACAAAAACACGGCGCATTCGATGATTCGTTTTTCCCGTTCTGGGATGAGTCTTTCTGGTGGCGTGGCGCCGACCACTACTGCCAGGAATAAACCCCCTCTATGTTCTGGACTCCGGCGCCAGGATGTCTTGCCAGCGCCGCGGCCCATAAGCTGGCTGTGGGTCCGGTAGAATAGTCAGGCATCCAATTAGTAAAGGGGTCAGTCAAGGGGTCAAGTCTGCGTTCGACCTTTGCTATCCTGTACTTGCATAAGTCAAAAGAAGACTTGACCCCTTTTCTGGGGCTAAAAAAAGGGTCCAGAAGGCCAAGGGTCTTAGGTATCAAGAGCTTTTATCCCTGAACCTTGTAAGGGGACCCGCCACGCTATTCGTATCCCCAATCTATCGATTAGCTCTTAGCTTTTAGCTGTTGGGTCGACATAATTGCGGGTAATATCTACTGGCTGGTACGGTTGGAAGGGGCGCATCGAATATCATTACCTTAAACGAAATGGTTTGAGCGAATTGCTAAAAGCTAACAGCCAACCGCAGTTAAATTTCGATGTTTAGTCTCAGAAGCAATGCGGTTCGATCCCTTGGACCCCTGACCGCTGGGACCCTTGAACCCTTTCGCTTTACCCTGGCTCATAATTGGCCACGTAGAAATCATCGATCAGCCCCTGTTCTTTCAAAGACTGCCCATAGGCCCGCGCCGCGGCCTTGTCGGGGAAATGCGACACCCGGACCTGGTACCAGGTTTTGTTCCGGCGGGTTGTCACGATCCAGAACGCGTCCAGGCCGAGAGTTTTCAGGTGCGCCACATATTTTTCCGCGTGCTTTTTCTTTAGATAGGCGGCCACCTGGAGGGTGAACCGGTCGGTCACCACCTTTTTGACCGGAGCCGTTGCCGGGCCGGGTGGCCGGGGCCGGACCAGGTATCCCACCGTATTGATGATCAGGACAATCACCACGCCTGTAAGCAGGGTGACGGCAACCCAGTTCAGGATTGGGCGGGTCAGGGGAGAGCGCCGTACCCGGCTGATCAGTTTCCCGGCCAGGTCATGCATGGTCCGCACACTGCCCTGCAGCACGCCGGCAATGCCGCCGAGTCCGGCCAAAAGGGCCTTGCCGGTCAGTGCCAAAATTTTCTTCAGACCCGACTGGGTTACCGGTGCTTCAATCGGTTTGGGCGGGGTAAATCCCACCCGCATTAAGGCGAGTTGATCAGGATCAATGCCTTCCAGATATTGATGTGCCACCGTGAGCATACGCCGGTTCCGGGAGGTCTCCGGTATCCAGTGCACGCAAGCGGCAATCCCGTTGAGCAGGTCCTCACCAGGCTCATCTGCGGCCACTGCCTGCAGGTACAATTGCAGGGCCCACTCATCGGCCCGCCCATCCTTAAGAAACAGTCGGGCCACATCTTTGGCTATCGCCCGGCCCGCTTTTCCGCGGCCGCCGGTTGCCCGGCGGTAGGTTTGCAGCGCCGGGAAGTCGGTGCGATTTTCAGATAGGTACAACCGGGCCAGTAGTTGCTGGATGACCCGGTTGCCGACCAGGGCTTCGCCAACGCCGGCAGCAGTATCGTAAAAGCGGGGGTCCAGTCCCTCACCCGCACGGGCCTGGCGGAGCCAGCTCTCGGCTACTTCGCCGTCATCGGGGTGGGCTCGCAGGTAAAAGGCGACAAATGTTTCCGAAGTGTGTTGTTTGTCGCTTTTGGCCAGGTAAAAGCGCGACAGGCGGGATGTCAGTCGATCCGCGGCCACCCTTTTGGCGCGGGGCGATATAAGAAAACTGTCGAAGACTGCCAGGGCTTTTTCATAGGCCACCTCCGCGGCCGCCAGGCTGCCGACCCGCTCCCAGGCCACTGCTTCATCTATATGCCGGTCAGCCAATAAAAGACCGAGTCGGTTAAAAAGCCAGCCGATAAAAAGAAAGACCAGGAGTACCAGGAGGGCCGCCGGGATAGGTACCCATACCGGTTCCAGACCAAAATCAAGGGCCGGCAGCAACCATAGACCAATGAGCCCGCCGATCAATACGGTGCCCCAGATCCGAAACGCCATATGTTTCAAAGCGTGTGCCAACTCAATGATTCTCCATTTCCCACGGTTGGGTATCGGGTGCCGGGACCAGCCGCTGATCGCCCCGTAGCGCTACGCGCAGCGGGCCTTCGGTCTCCCCCCCGGCCCGGTGCCCGGTAATCGGGTCCGCCTGCTCGAAATGAATATCGGGCGGAATCGTGAATTTGCGCGGCGGTTCCCCGGAGGTGGCCTGGATCATAAATTCGGACCATATCGGAGCCGCTCCGCGACCGCCGGTGATACCGGACCCGTCTTTGTCCCGCAACCCCTTCTTTTTGTCGAATCCCACCCAGACGGCCGTGCTCAGGGTAGGGGTAAAGCCGGTGAACCAGGCATCCCGGTAGCCATTGGTGGTGCCTGTTTTGCCTGCTGCCGGGAGATTAAATCCCATGCGCCGGGTGATGGCCCCGGTCCCTTGATCTATGACCCCTTGGAGCATGTCCACCACCTGGTAGGTCAGGCCGCGGTCTAGGGCGCGTTTACCGCTGACGATATGCTCTTCCAAAACCCGCCCCATGGCGTCTTCCACGCGATTGACCAAAAAGGGGCGGTTGCGGATGCCGCCGGTGGCGAAGGTGGCAAAGGCGGCGGCCATTTCAAGCGGGTTTACTTCCGAGGAACCCAGGGCCACCGAGTACACGTTGTTCAACGCGCTTTGGATCCCGCACCGGCGGGCCACTTCAATAACCGCTTCCGGCCCGGTTTCGGCCACCAATTGGGCGGCTACGGTATTGACCGATCTCATCAGCGCCTTCTTCAATATCATGGGCCCGGCGTGCTGCCGCCCGAAATTGCGTGGCGTCCAGTCGCCGGCCCCTTTGACCGGAATTGTGACCGGCTGATCGGTTACCACGGCCGCCGGAGACAGCTCCAGTCTTTCCAGGGCACTGTAGTAAAGAAACGGTTTGAATCCGGAACCGGGCTGACGCTTTCCTTGGACGGCCCGGTTGTATTCGCTTTCAGCGTAGCTGCGGCCGCCCACCATCGCACGTACGGCGCCGGTAGTGGCCTCCACGGCGACCAGGGCGGCCTGGGGCCGATCGGTTTCATCAGCCGGCTGACTGCCCAGCAGCCCCAGGCGCTGCTCCAATGACGCCAGCCCCTTTTTTACGGCGGCCTTTGCGGCCGTTTGCAAGCGGGGTTCTAGGGTAGTAAAAACCTGTAAGCCGCCGTGATGGATGACCTCTGGCCCGTAACGCTCTTCCAAGCGACGGAGGACCGTGTCCAGAAAATAGCTACCCGTGCGGGCGCCGGCCGTTCGCTCTACTAAAACCGGCGCATCCTGGTATGCATTTTGGGCATCCTGGCGGGTGATATAACCAACCGCCACCATGCGGTTTAAAACCACCCGCTGCCGTTTCCGGGCCCGCAGGTAGTAGCGATAGGGGTTGTAACGGGTCGGCGACTTGGGCAGGCCGGCCAGCAACGCAGATTCGGAAAGCGTGAGCGTGGCGGCCGGCTTGCCGAAGTATTTGCGGGCGGCCTGTTCGATGCCGTGGGCACCGATGCCGAACGGTATCTGGTTAACGTAAGCTTCCAGGATATCCCGCTTGCTGTACTGGGACTCTATCTGCAAGGCCACCATCAGTTCATAAAATTTTCGCCGGTAGGTTCTTTCAAAGCTGAAAAAGAGGTTTTTGGCCAGTTGCTGGGTGATGGTGGAGGCGCCCTGGATCCGGCCGGGTTCAAACAGGGTGATCCACAAAGCTTTCAGGGTACGCAGTTTGTTAATGCCCTGGTGGTCCCAGAAGCGGTGGTCTTCAATGGCGATGACCGCCCGGACGAAATGGTGCGACACGCGGTTCAAAGGAACGGCCTCACGGCCACCCAGAACCATAATGCGTTCTCCGGAGGCGGCGTAAACCTCCGTGGGCGGTGTTTCGATGATCCGGCTCAAGGGGTCCGGTACGCGAGGTAGGTCTTTAAGGGTCACGAAAAACAGACCCATGATGACAAGGGCGGCGCAGCCGGCCAGGGCCAGACCGAGGTAGAAAAAAGACGCCAAACGACGCAGGAATGTTGCGGCAGGTGTCATCGCAGGCGCAGGTCCCTCAAGAAATCGGAAAGTGTTTCCGTGGCCTGCGGCTTGCCATCCAAAACAGAGCGCAGGTGCCAGACCGCCCATTCCTGCCCTTGCAAGCGAACGACCTCCTGGCGGGTGCCGGCATCGATTTCGAATCCGAGTTCAATGTATCCTGAGCCGGCTTCGTCGGAAATGCCCACCCGCCGAATCAGGCCGGGCAAAGCCAATAGTTTTTCCGGGTGCGGCACGGCCGCCTTGCGGATGTCGACAGGGAGCTCGGCCAGGACTTTGAAAAAGTGGTCTCCCGGATAAATGCGATCTTTGAATTGGGGCAGGTCGGACAGGGTGGTGGCTGTAAAAACATGTTTACGGTCAGCTTGAAGCAACAGGTCGGCTGAAATCGTCAACTGTTTCAAGACGCGGTTTTCTGCGTCCAGCACATAGACATTCAGCTGCCCGTCACTTTTTTCAAAATAGGTCCGGTCCCAGGCGCCTTCACTGAAGAGCGCCAGCAGTTCCACCGGCGCGGCAATTTCGCGGGCAACCTCGATCGGCAGTTTAAGGTAGAGGCGCTTGAAGTGGTCCGGGCTCAACATGGTTCCCTGGCCATCCGGGATCCGATCGGCCAGTTGTTTCAAAGATTCTGCTTCAAAGGCATCCCGCCGGCTGGCCTGGCGGTCGGTCACGATCTGTTCCAGTACGTTGCGAGCGGTAGTGGCCTGGCGGCCTTTTTCCCAGATGGCGCCGATCTGCGGTCGACGGTCGTTGGTGGTTGCCAGGTAGGCACCCACCGCTTTTTCGATCCAGTCGAACCGCAGTTCAGTCACCACCAATAGAACCACCAGTAAGGCGCAGATGATGGCCTGGAGGCCGAACAGGCGTTTCAGCCATTGACCGATGGTATTGGGTTGGGCCCAGTCATGCATGGCCTGAAATTACACGTAGTTTCGGTTTGTTGCAATAATTTTAATATTTTCAGGAAAAGATGCCGCCCAAATTTAAAGGTGTCCGTTCACAGGTGGTAGGTTTTGGTTCGGAGCAAGGCCTGAGCGCTTTTAAAACCGCAGGCATAGCAAACGCTATGTTGAGGATTTTACAAGAGCGAAAACGCGGCTCCGGGCCAAAAGATGCCGCCTGTGAACGGACACTACCGGACAAAAGGTGCCCAGTACCATTTCTTAACACGGGAATAACCGGCGGCAAACCAGCTCTTCGAATCTTCTATCAGCGCATACAGGGTCGGCACCACCACCAGGGTCAGAATGGTGGCCACCATCAGGCCGAAGATGACCACGATGGACATGGACCGCCACCACTGGGTCGACTCGCTGGCCCAGGAAATGGCCATTACGTGAAAGTCGTAGCTGACCCCGGTCACCATGGGGATCAGGCCTAAGACGGTTGTGACCGCGGTGAGCAGGACCGGCCGCAGACGGGTAGCCCCGGCGGACACGACCGCCTCGTTGAGACGCAAACCCTGCTTGCGCAGTTTGTTGGTGTAGTCGATCAGGACGATGGCATTGTTGACCACCACCCCGGCCAAAGAGATAACCCCGACCCCGGACATGATGATACCGAACGGTGACTTGATGACGAAAAGGCCGAGAAAAGCGCCGCCCAGTGAAAGTATGACCGAGGTGAGGATGATCAGGGGCTGGGCCACCGAATTGAACAGGGTCACCAGGATCAGGAATATCAGGAAGATGGCTACTACGAAGGCCCGGGTCAGGAAATCCTGGGAATCCTGCTGCTCTTCATTTTCACCGGTGAACTTGAGCTGGTAGCCCGGCGGCATGGGCAACTCGGCCACCAGGGCCTCCGCCTGGCTCCGGGCCACGGCGCCGGGTATCTTGGTTTCGTCCACATTGGCTTTGACGGTGACCACGCGCTCATGGTTGATTCGCACGATGTCGCCCACACTGCCGGTGTATTGAATGGATGCCAGGGTCGTCAACGGAACGATCTGCCCTGACACTGTGGGGATCATCAGGCTGTGCAGGACGTCGGTGACCCGGCGGTCCGCTTCACCCAGGGTAACGGTGATGTCGTAGTCCTCATCACCTTCGTAATAGGTGGTGACGTCCAGGCCGTTATAGGCGGTTTTCAGGGCAGCCCCGATGTTGCTGGTCGAAAACCCGAAGAGGGCTGCCTTCTGGCGGTCGATGCGCACCCGGACCGAGGGCAGGCCCTGGACATAATCATCGCGAACATCCTCCACGTGGGGGATGCGGGAAACGATGTGACGCACTTTTTCCGCGATCAACCCCAGGCGTTCAAAGTCGTCGCCCGAAATTTCGATGTTGATGGGGGCCCCGGTGGGCGGTCCTTCTTCCTGCTCGTCGACCGTAATGCGGGCGCCCGCAATGGTCCGGACGCGGTTGCGCAACAGTTCCACATCGGCGGCCGTGGGGGACTTGCGATCCTTGTAGTCCACAAACTGGATACCGATGTGATTGGGTTTGTTGGAATCGAACGAAAAACCACCCCCGGCCTGGTCGACCTTGGCGTACACATGTTCGATATTGTTGATATCGCCGGGGGCCTTGAATTTCGTGCCGTCCTTTTTGAGGTGCACCTGCGGTCGATACGCCTCGCTATAGGTCCCCGGTCGCAAGGCGGGGTCGCCCTGCGGATCGGCGAGAATGGCCAGCTCGGTCTGGCGCACCACGTTATCCATATAGTCCAGATCAGCCCCTTCGGGCGGATCGATGTTGACATATACGCTCTTGGGATCGATGGCCGGGAAGAATTCCACCGGTTTTTCCAGGCCGATGCCCAGCATCCAGATTTGGACGAGGATCACCAGCACGGCAAAGGACATGGCCAGGACGGCGAGTTTATGTTTAAGGGCGCCCCGCAGCAACCGGGCATAGGTCGTCAGGACCGGTCCCTGGATGCGAATCGGTTTTTCAATGGAACGCTGCGACGTTTCTTTGGCGAGGGGCTGTTTCCGGTCAGGCGTACCTTTGAGTTTCACGAAGATCGAACACAAAGCCGGATTGACCACCATGGCCACGAACAGGCTAGAAAACAGGGTTACGATCAACGTAATGGGTAGGTACTTCATGAACTCGCCCATGATGCCCGGCCAGAAGATCATGGGAAAAAAGGCGGCCAGGGTGGTCATGGTTGAACCGATGACCGGCCAGGCAACCTCGCCGGTGGCCCGCATGGCGGCCTCGAGGCGTCCGGCGCCCTGCTCCAGGTACCGATAAATGTTCTCGACAATGACGATGGCGTTGTCCACCAGCATGCCCAGGGCCAGGGTCAACGAGAAGAGCACAACCATATTCAGCGTGATTTCCATGGCCTGGAGGATGGCAAAAGAGAGCAGCATCGAGAACGGAATCGCCAGGCTGACCAGGATGGCATTGCGAAAACCCAGCACGAAGAACAGGACCACGATCACCAGCAGCAGGCCGGAGACGATATTGTTTTCCAGGTCGGCCACCATTAATCGGATATCCTTGGCCTGGTCCATCAGTTTCGTGATCTGGGTGTCCCGCGGCCAGGTCTCGCTGGCCCGGGCAATGACATCGTCTATCCGGTCGGATATCTGAATAATGTTTTCGCCCACCCGCTTTTTGACGGAGACATTGACGGCCTCCACGCCATCCAGGCGTGAGCGGCTGGTCTCGTCCTTGAGGCCGTCCACGACCCGGGCCACATCTTTCAGGTAAATCGGCATGCCGTTATGCGTGGCCACGATCAGGCCCAGAATCTCTTCCGGGGTCTCGAATTCACCTGGCACACGCAGTTGGTAGCGGCCCTGGCCCAACGTGATGGCACCCCCGGAGGTGTTCTGGTTTTCGTTGGCCACCACCTGCTGCAGGGCGGTTATCGGGATGCGGTAGTAGGCCAGTTTGTCGGCATCCACTTCGACCCGGATCTCCCGATCCCGGCCCCCGCTGACCTCCACTTCCAGAACACCCGGGATGGCTTCGATGTCGTCTTTCAGGTCATCGGCAATTTTTTTGAGGCAGCGCGGGCCACAGTTGCCTGACAGTGAATACACCACGATGGGTATTTCCGAGAAATTGACTTCATAGACCGAGGGGTCGTTTTCCAGGTCGGTGGGCAGGTCCTGTTTGGCCTCGTCCACCTTGTCTTTTACCTTGGTCAGGACTTCATCGATTTCGGTGCCCGGGATGAATTCGATGTCGATCTGGGAGCGGCCTTCGGAACTGACCGACTTGATTTTCTTGACCCGATCGAGCCCTTTGAGCTTTTTCTCGATTTTAATGGTGATACTGGTTTCAATATCCGCGGCGGATACTCCCCGGTAATCGGTGCTTACGAAAACATGTGGAATGGTTATATCCGGTGAGCTTTCGCGCGGCAGTTTCACGTAGCTATAGGTGCCGATGATCAGAATGATGATCGCCAGCACAACGACACTGATTCGGTTTTTGACGGCGGTATCGGAAACAATCACAGGGCCAGATCTCCTATGTCGCGAATGGTGCGGGTTACGTTGACTTTTTCGCCGTCGTCTATCTGGCGCTGACCGACCACGATGACCTGGTCGCCGGGTTTAAGCCCCTTGCTGATCTCAACCTGCCAGCCATCGAGGATGCCGGTTTCGACCGGGGTGAATTGGGCCATACCGTCGCGGACGATATACAGTGCGTCCATGCCCCGGCGATTGATCAGGGAGTACAGGGGGACGCCCAACCCGTCGGGGACTTCGGTTTTGATAATTTCCACCCGCGTAAACATATCCGGCAGGATTTCATTGTGCGGGTTTTCCACGGCAATCTCGAGGTTGTACAACCGGGCGAAATTGTCCGAGTTCTGATAGAGATAGTGACGGGTCCCCGAAAACGTCCGACCACCGAGGGCATCGATTTTCACACTGAAATGCTCCAGGCGGCGCACCTTGTCCACATCCGATTCCGGAATGCCGACCTCGATTTTGACGCGGTCCATCTGGAGCACTTCGGCCACCGGATCGCCGATGGCCAGGTACTGGCCGGCCTCTATATGGAAGCGATTCACCACGCCGTCGAACGGGGCCCGGATGGCACACCGTTCCAGAGCCAGGGCGGCGTTGTCCATGGCCGCCTTGCTGGTTCTGGCCTGGGCGATGATGTCATCGACCTGGGACTGGGTGCCGACCTTTTGCTGGTACAATTTTTCTATCCGTTTTCGGTTGGCCTCAGCCACCCGGTAGGCGGCTTTGGCCGAGGCCAGCGCGTTTTGGTAGTCGCGCTCGTCGATGCGGGCCAGGATATCGCCTTTTTGCACCGTTTGGCCTTCGCTCACCCGCTTTTCGACGATTTTACCGTTTACCTCGGCCACGACGTTCAGCGCTTTCCAGGGTTTCACCGTGCCCGGCAGGCTGAGTCTTTCCTGCAGGGGAGCCGGAACCATTTCCAACGTAATGACATTGGCGGCCGGTCGCTCGTTGCGCAGGCCGGCCATGGCCTTTTCCTTGATCACCTCGCCTTCGCTTCGGATCTGGCCGGCCAGAAGAAAGATCACGCCGACCAGCAGGATGACGATGCCGGTGGGGAGAAAACCCCAGAGGCGTTGCAAAAGAGAGCGATGGGCATTAACCGGTTTGGAGTTGCTGGGTTGCTCTGTCATGGTGTTCAATTCCAAATTTTAGTTGGTCTGTTTTTGCCAGTTTGGCCTGCAAACTTTTATGGCCAGTGTATTTTTTGTCCTGCCTACAAGTGCCTAAAGTGAGCTAAAGTATAGAGTGATCTAAAGTTAAGGAATTCTACTGATTTCGTATAACCAGTGGAGCGAAGCGACTCATTAACTTTAGGCACTTTAGATCACTTTAGGCACTTCACACTAATAGTTCCTCACTTTCCATGTCATCGATCAACAGCGGGATCATATTTTCAAGGAACAGGGCGATCTGTTCCCGGACATTGATGTAGCCGACCTCGATCAGGCCGTGCATGAGGATGCCGTCGAGGAAGGCCATGAGGTTGATGCAGATCTTTTCGGCATTACGGGCGATATCCGGCTTAAGCTGGCCACGCGACACGCCGTCCAACAGGTAATCCACCATCACACGGACGATGCGCTGGTGAAGTTCGCGAATCAGGTGGGGACGGTCAAAGAAGATGCCGCCCTGCAAACAGGTCTGCGCAATAACCTCCAGGAACATGCGGGTTCCCTTCTGGTCTTCCTGGCAGCTTTCCAGGTAGAGCTCGGCAATGAGGGCCAGCCGCTTGATGGGGTCGCTGGTGTCCTTGCCGATGGCCTTGAGATCATTGATCCACTCTTCGGCCCCTTCCATGATGGCCGCCAGGAACAAGTCTTCCTTGGTTTTGTAATATTCGTAGACCGTGCTTTTCCCGATGCCCGCTTCCTGAGCAATTTGTTCGATGCTGGCCAGGGCGTAGCCGCTGGTCGAAAAGACGGCCAGGGCGGCCTGGGCAATCTCTTTAGAACGTATTGTTTTCTTGTCCGGCATTCGATCATTCTCCGGTTTAATGAAGGTTTGTGCCGACGGACTATTGTATCCGAACGGCGAGTCGAAAATAATGGCGATTTTGGGCTTTGTCAAGCCCTATAAAAAAATATTTAAAAATATATTAAAAACGGTTAGTTAAAATATAATACGATTGTAGAGAGTTGCATATTTCCGACCCGCGGGTCGGAAAAATTGTTACAAATTGTTACAAAAAAGAACTGTTTTCTAACCTGATTGACAAGGAAAGGCGACATATCGGCTTGTCTATGGGGAAAGGCACCTCTCGCTACCTTATCCGGGTTCAAGTGGCCTTTAGCAGATATTGGGGAACATCCCTCAAACCGCTATTGATCTTGACACCGGCGCCACCTTTCTCTTAAGGTCGACTGCATATTGTCCGCTGGAGTAGGTAACTAGAATCTATGGCAAATAAAAAATTTTGGCCAAAGGTCAAGGCGGCCGCGAATATAAGACCGGAGGTGCCAGCGAAGCCAATGCCCTGCGTGGTAAATACTTCATATACGGTATTTCGAGGATCTGATATTCGCGGCCAACGTCGAGATTGGGTCAAAAGATTAATTTAAGATGGTTTCGTATTCAAAGGAGTCCGATAATGGCTGACATGACTTTTTATGGTGCGGTACGCGAGGTTACCGGTTCAATGCACATGCTCTCCACCGGGGATCAGAAGATTCTGTTCGATTGCGGCATGTACCAGGGCCGGCGCAAAGAGGCCGCTGAAAAGAATAGGCACATGCCGTTCGACCCGACCCAGATTGCGACTGTGGTATTGTCCCACGCCCACATTGACCATTCCGGCCGCTTGCCGCTGCTGACGTCCAAGAACTTCAGCGGGCGCATTCTCTGCACCCGGGCCACCGCCGATGCCTGCCGCTACCTGCTGATGGATTCAGCCCATATCCAGGAATCCGATGCCTTGTACCTGAATTATAAACTGGTACGCAACGCGCTCTCCCAAAAAGGCAACCAGGGCGGTTCCCGCAAGGCCAACAAGAAGATCTTGAAGGAGCTCAAGCGCAACGGGCACCGGATCGATTTCGACCGCGTGGCCCAACTGGTGAAGAAAATGAACATCGACGGTATCGAACCACTCTACACGAAGGTGGATGCCGAAGACGCATTGGAATTTATCGAGGGCTACCCCTACCGGCACGAAATTTCCCTGGGTAACGGTGCGACTTGCAAGCTTTATGAAGCCGGGCACATCCTGGGGTCCTCCGTGGCAATGGTCAAATTTCAGGACAATGGACAATCGAAAACGATTTGTTATACCGGTGATATCGGCCGCTACGACAAACCGATTCTGCGCGACCCGTCGAAAAACTTCAACGGTGAAGAGGTGGATCTGCTGCTCATGGAAAGCACCTACGGCAATCGGTTTCACGACGCGGTCGTGGATCTGAAACCCCGCCTGCAGGAAGTGCTCACGGAGACCTTCGACAGGGGCGGCACGGTGATCATTCCCTCTTTTGCATTCGGACGGACACAGGAACTGCTCTATGTGATCCACGAGCTCTATAACGAGGGTGCCATCCAACAAGTACCGGTGTATGTGGACAGCCCGCTGGCCACCAATATTACCAAGGTCTTCGGCGAACATCCCGAAGTCTACGACGAAGAAACACATGATACTTTCCTGGAAAAGGGGATGAACCCGTTTACGTTCAGCCAGATGAATTTTGTCGGCTCGGTGGAAGAGTCCATGGCGCTCAATCGTGACGAAAACCCGCACATCGTCATTTCGGCGTCGGGCATGTGCGAAGCCGGCCGGGTGCTGCACCACCTGCGGCACAAAATTCACAACCCGAAGCACACCATCCTGGTGGTCGGGTACATGGCCCAGCATACGTTGGGGCGTCGCATCCTCGAACTCGGGACCGAGTATGAACAATCCGGCCGTAGCGGGCACCCCCCGTTGGTGAAATTTCTCAACAAGGAATACCCTCTGGCTGCCCGGGTCGTCAAAATCGGCGGTTTCTCCGCCCATGCCGATAGAGACGAGATGACCCGCTTTTTGAAGGACTCGGGCCTTACCATCAAGAAGATCGCGGTGGTCCACGGCGAAGAGGACCAGTCGCTTGCCTTTGCCGAGCACCTGAAGAGCGAAGGGCATGACGCGTTTGTGCCCAAAGTTGGCGAAACTGTGTCCATTTAGCAACAACATGGAGACGCTGAGAGACAGGCTGCAGCAACTGGTCGTGGAACTGCAGGCCAAAGGCAGACCGGCCAGGACAGAGCTTGAGTCAGCGGTGGCTGCTGTCCGACAATGGAAAAACGAGCAGGCTCTCGACGGACTGTGGCCGGACCCGCCGCTCATGGTGACGGCTACCCTGGATGACGCCATGGGTCACGGTCTCGACCTCATCCAGCAGTATGCCGAGGCGGCCGGGATGCAGGTAAACCACCTGGGGCTGCTAAAGGCCCCCGATGCCATCGTGTCTGCCTGCCGGGATCTGGAACCAATGCTGCTTGGTCTGACCGTCCTCCAGTTCGATACCGAAGATGATCTGGCTTTTATTGCCCGCAACATTCCGAAGGCAACCAAGATCGTGGCCGGCGGACCGGTGTTCAAAGCCGACCCGGATCTTGCCCAGCGGGCCGGCATTCATCGCGTGGCCATTGATGCGGCCGATTTTCTGAACTTTCTTTTAACCCTCTAACCCGGCAAATGATCGTTTCAGGAGTGCATAAGCGTGGAAAACACGCCTTTTGAAAAAATCCGTGAACCGGGTCTGGCTGCCCTCATGGCAATGGCCGGTCTCTGCATTCTCTTCGGGGCCAACTCGGTTGCCATCAAAGTAAGTCTCAAGGGGTTTGGACCGTTGACAGTCGCCGGCTTGCGATTCGCAACGGCCGCCCTGGCCATTGCATTATGGGCTGGTATCACAGGCCGGCCCTTTCGCTTGAGAAAGAGGCAGTGGCCCCACATCCTGGCCCTTTCGGCGATTTTTCTGGTGCAACTCTCTATGTTCTATTGGGGGCTTTCCCTGACCTATGCCTCCCGGGGCATTTTGATCGTCAATTTCCAGCCGTTTGTAGTATTGCTCCTGGTGCATTTTTTTATTCCTGGTGACCGTATCACGTTTAAGAAAATCATCGGTTTAACGCTCGGTTTTTCGGGGGTAATGTTTGTTCTACTAGATAACAGCAGCCTGGCGGCTGAACTACGGACCGGGGACATCATCATATTCGCGGCGACTATCCTTTGGGGTATCAACACCGTTTATGTAAAACGGATCATCTCCGGTTTCCGTACGTTTCATATTACTCTCTATCCAATGGTTTTCTCGGCGCCCCTGTTTATTCTGGCCGGATCATTGTGGGACCCGGTGATGATCGGCGACATTAACGTGGCGGTAACGGTAGCCTTTTTGTACCAGTCATTGGTCACCGCCGCTTTCGGTTTCGTGCTATGGACTTTTTTTCTGAAAAATTACGGGGCCGTCACCGTTAATTCGTTTACTTTCATCATGCCCATATCCGGTGTGCTTTTAGGCGGGCTGATCCTGGGTGAACCGTTGACCGGGAACATCCTGACAGCGTTGATACTGATAGGCAGTGGGATTACGGTAGTGAATTACAGGCGACGAAAGACGTTGCCGACAACGGTGCAGATTAGTAGAAATCTTTAAAGAATCCGCGGTGCGGATTCTTTGGTGTTAAGTCTTAAGTGTTAGGTGTTAGGATAAAATCTTAAAACCTAAAACTATATCGGAAAAGTTGTTTTAAAAAGAGATTTTGGTTCAAGGTCCAGTCTTCGCTCTCTGAGCTTCGCCTGACAGGCAAGGCGGATGCGAATATCAACCCGGAGGTGCCAGCGAAGCCAATGCCTTGCGTGGTAAATACTGTAGTATTTTGAGGAGTTGGATTTTTAGCCCAACACAGAGATTGGGCCTAAAGACTTTTTAAGACAACTTTTCACCGGAAGGTGTTCATGAAGATCTTACATGTTCTCAGCCAACGCCCCGAAGCGACCGGCAGTGGGATATTTATCCAGGCGATGCTGCGGGAGGCGGCCCGCAAGGGGCACACGAACTATCTTGTGGCCGGCATTCCCGACGACCAACCACCGGATCCCAATTTGCTGTCTGATGCACAATACCGGTTTGTAAGGTTTCAGACCGATAGTCTACCTTTTAAAGTGGTAGGTATGAGCGATGTGATGCCATATGACTCGACCCGGTTTTGCGATATGGATCCATCGATGGTCAGTACCTACGAAAAGGCTTTTGAGAATGTATTGACCGCGGTAGTGCCGGAATTTGGGCCGGATATCATCCACTGCAACCATTTGTGGCTGGTGGCTGCCCTGGTGCGGCGGCTTTTTCCTGAAACGCCCATGGTATCGCTCTGCCACGGATCCGATTTGCGCCAGTTTCGAAATTGTCCTCACCTGGCAGAGCGATTACAACCGGCATGTGCCGCCCTTAATGCTATCCTGGCCTTGAGCACTGAACAAAAAGAACAAATTGTCAAGCTCTACAAGGTGGACCCTGATAAGGTTCATATCGTGGGTGCCGGCTATAATGAGGCCTTGTTTACCCCGGCCCCTAAATCAAAGGCGCCGGTCACTTTGGCCTATGCCGGTAAATTAAGCCGGGCCAAGGGCGTTCCCTGGTTTTTAAAGGCGCTGGCCGGCATTCAAAATGAAGACTGGCATTTACACCTGGTGGGCGGAGGCAGTGGGCCTGAGAAAGCCGAGTGCCTCGAATTGGCAGCGCACCTGGGAGAGGAACGGGTGACCGTTTATGGCCCCATGCCCCAGGCAGAGCTGGCCGATATCTTCAAACAGGCGCACATCTTTGTGCTGCCGTCCCTTTACGAGGGCCTGCCGCTGGTGCTGCTCGAGGCGCTGGCCTGCGGATGTCGACTGGTAGCAACTGATCTGCCCGGGGTTCAGGAGGTGCTGGGAGGGGTATCGGAAGAGTGGGTCGAAAGAGTGGATTTGCCCCGCCTGGAAAAGGTAGACTCTCCTTTGGACGCGGATGAAGTGTTGTTTGAGCAGAATCTAAGAAAGGCTTTGCAGGCGCAGATAGAAAGGGCCGCCGAGAAGCCTGAGCCAGACCTGGGGCCGGTGCAGCCACTATTGGATGCGTTTACATGGAAAGGGGTATTCGAAAAGGTGGAAAAAGTTTATGACCGTTACATTGCCTGAGCAATACAACTCCATTCAAAATTACCCGATTTTTCTGAATTTTCTTGTTATAATGTTTCGTTCATTTTCTTTCGCGTGAAAGAAAACGAACCAAAAGAAAACGCCCGTGGTACGCGGCCCTGCGGGCTGCCCTGCGCTTCTCGGAAAGAGCGCGCTCAGCACAACTCGCTCCGCTCAAACACGCACTTCGCTTTCTCGCCCTTTCCTGCGATGCTCGGCGCGTCCCAAAGGGTTAAGGTCAACCCCAAATAAGTTGAAAGCTTTATGAGTTTTTAAAAAGGAAGATTAGAAGCTGTCTCAGGTATATATTTTAACCCAAGGTCAAGGCGGCCGTGAAATTCAAACCGGAGGAATACGTAGGGTATTTCGAGGATTTTGATTTTGCGCCCAACGCCGAGATTGGGCTAAAAGATATACCTGAGACAGCTTCTAACAGGTCAGATGAAAGCACGCTCCCACTTTTTTCGACTTATACAACTCGTTGAAATGATTTAAAGCCTGGCTGCTGGGGGCGGCGACCATTTTGATGCCCTTCTTGTTCAGGGCTTTCTCGATCCCGCGTTCCGGCTTCAGCTGGCCACTGGCCCCTGTCCCAACCACTATAACCTCGGGCCTAGATGCGATCAAGGCGTCTATATCGGATTCAGTCATGACATGCCCACTTTGCCGCCACCAGCCATCAACAATTTTTCCATCCGGATAAATAATCAAATCAGATGTGTAGCGTCTACCGTCAATCACGATATTTCCGAAAGCATATGATTCAATAACCATGTACACCCCCTTTACTGTTCGAAGGCCGGGCGGTCATTTTTCGGGCATTTTTATTAATCCTAACACTTAACTCTTAAAACGTAAAACCGATGGATGCGGCTCTTTCTGAATCCATCGATATTACCATTGTAGATAAGATTTTTCTTGGAAAATACAAGGGGGGCACATAGGATGGGTATCTGCATCCCGTCTTTTTTCAGAGATGATTGAAGGCATTGGTTAGGGTTCAGAAGCCAAAAGTCACAGGTCGGGAATCGGGAGTCTAGATTCCGGAGTCAAAAGTCATAGAGGACAGCGGCCCGAAGTCAGAAATCGGAGGTGCAAAAAGCCATCCCTCCCTTGGCGGGAGGGACTGAGGGAGGGGGCTATGTCCAAAGAAAGATTACTCATAACCGGCGCAAGCGGTTTATTAGGCTACGCCCTCTGCCTGCAGGCCGAGCAAGCCTATGATGTGTACGCTACATGCTTCCAGAATGAAGTTATGGTGCCGGGGGTGAAGACGATCAAGCTCGATCTAGCTGATACCAAACAGATTGCACAATGCTTCCATGACGTCCGGCCGCAGGCTGTCATCCACACCGCCGCCTTTTCCAAACCCAACGACTGCGAGCAGCAGCCGGAGAAAAGCAGGCTGATTAATCTACAGGCGCCAATCGAGATTGCGCGCCTCTGCGCCGTGTCAAATATCCCCCTGGTTTTTACCTCATCGGACCTGGTGTTCAATGGCGAGGCCGCTCCCTACCAGGAAGACGACCCGGTATCGCCAATCTGCCTGTATGGCGAACATAAGGCCGCTGCCGAAAAAGCTCTTCGGGAGATTTGCCCGGAAGCCACTATCTGCCGGATGCCGCTGATGCTGGGAGTCGCCCCCGGCCCTGACTCAAGCTTCCTGACGCACATGGTTAAAACCCTGCGTAACAAAGAGCAGTTGCTGCTGTTTACTGACGAGTTCCGGACGGTTGTGGATACGGATAGTGCCGCCACCGGTCTGCTGCTGGCCTTGAAGCATCCTGGCGCGTTGCTGCATCTGGGTGGACGTCGCCGACTGTCCCGATTTTCCATGGGGTGCCTGGTAGCCGATGTACTTAAGGTGGATCATGCATTATTGAAACCAGTGTTGTCGAAAGACCTGCCTATGCCGGCGCCGCGTTCGCCAGATGTATCCTTTTCAAGCGAACGAGCCTATACCCTGGGCTATGCCCCCGAAGACCTGGTAAGCTATTTAGAGCGAACCATTCCCCGGATGTTACTATGAAGAATCTCGTTATTATAATCATCTGCTTGTTACTGAGTGGGTGGGCCATTTCAACTTTCTTCGATTCTCCCGAAGAACCCAGAGTCGCTCAAAGATCGGAGCAGGCCGGCAAAAGGGACAGTTCGACCTCGGGACCGGTTCGGCCTAAAGATCTTAAGACCGCACCTATTGCGATTCAGGATAACCGGCCGGGCAAGGCCGTACGACTTGAATTGCCCGGTGAGCAGAAGATGGGCGGACAACAATCCGAGTCAGTCGGAGAAGCGCGTACCAAGGAGCAGTCTGAGGCTGCGCGCGCTATTCGGGTGGTTCCGCGTCAGACCCAACGCAATGTCGATTACGGCCCCATTCCCGAACCGGCAATGCAGGTGAATGCCGAGTTCGTGGTGCAGGAGGGCCATGCCGGCTATATCGAAGATATCGCTTTCGGGCCGAACGGCAAATATCTGGCCACGTCCGAGTACAACAAGCGCGTCAAGTTTTGGGACTTGCGCACCGGACAGCTCATCCGCACCTTCCATCATAATCTCAAGTATGAACACGGGCCGATCGTCGAATTCAGCCGTGACGGTAAAATTCTCTACACCGGCGGCGGGATGCCATTCAAAATCAAGGCCTGGGATTTGCCTGGCAACAAGCTGATCCGCCAAACGAGCCACAGGAGTGTAGCCGATTTTCAAAACGGACCAAGCGGGCAGGTTCTGGCAGGATACGGCTGGAACAAGTTGACCATCATGGATGCCGGCCACCTTGGGCGGAAACGAGTCATGGAGAGCAAGCACCAGTGGGGATCGTTTTCAGCTGCTGTGATCGACACGAACGAGCGGAACTGTTATTCCGGCCACAGCAACGGCACCATTGGCAAATGGGACATCGTTTCCGGTTCGCAGCTGCACGAATTTACCGGCCACAAGGGCCATGTCCGCAGGCTATTCGTTGATAAAGCCGGCAAGTATCTCATATCCGTGGGCTGGGAAGATGGCCAGGTCAAGATCTGGAACAAGACGACTTTTGAATTGATCCGTACCATTCAGGCCCACCCCCCGCATACGCCTCCCCATGGCAGCCATCTGTATGGCGCGGCCCTCGACCCATCCCATCGTTACATCGTCACCGGTGGGAGTGATGGTCTGGTCAAACTCTGGTCGTTGAAAGATGGGGTATTGGCAAGGGCGTTCCAAAGGGCCGGCCTGTCGCGCCATGAAGAGATTCGTGCTGTGGGCATAGACCCGACAGGAAAATTCGTTGCTGCCGGAGGCCTGGAAGGGCGGTTGTGGGTATGGGATTTTAAGTCCGGCCGGTTGATACGTACAATTTCAGGCCGGCATCCTCACACCACCCACCAAATTGAGGCTGCTGCTCCAAATGAAACCATACGGGAACTTAACAATGCGGGCATTGCCGATGTGCCCCTTATCGTGGATGTCGATCCCGAACTGGATTTCGTGGCCGTGCGTAATGACCGTCATGAGTATGGAATCTGGGACCTCCAGGGTGTCCGCTTGCTCAGGCATTTTCCAGCAGAGGAGAATATCACCGCTTGCAAGCTCGGTCCTCTTGGAAAACGGGCCTACACCGGCCACAAAGATGAACGGCTGATTGTCTGGGACCTGGGTACCGGCGCTCGTCTGCGGGAACTGAATCCAGCCAATCCTATCATGCAGGTAAGCCGGATCGACATCAGCCCGGATTCAAGGCTCCTGGTCTCGCAGCATCAGCTTTCCCAGAGATCCAAATACGAAAAAGACAATACCCTTAACATTTGGGACTTGGAAAGCGGCAGCAGGGTGAACTCTCTGAAGGGCCTGCATCACGTGCGCATCGATCCCCAGTGGCGGTTCTTGCTGGCTCTGAAGGGGAAGAAAGAAAAAGAGATCCTCCGGTACGATTTTGTCACCCATCAGGTCGAAACGTTAGCGACCTACAATGACTATTTCTTCACATTCAACCTGATTCGTGGCGGGCAGATTGCCGTGATCTGCGATCCCAAAAACAATTTGTTTTTCTGGGATACTTTGACGGGAGAACCACTGCCTGGTCCTGAAGTGGGAGACGAAACCCGAAAACGGGTCTTGATAGATCATGCGGGACGCTACGTTTTGTTCGCGCCCAGTATAGAGTCTTCCATCAACAGCCGCTACGATGCCGTTTCCGGAATGGCGGTCGCAGGGAGAGATGTCACTCCCTGGAAGCCGAACATCAAGTCACCCAAGGACATCCTCATTTCAAGCTGGATGAAGGCCAGACGCAGGACCAGGGCGTATAAAAGTACGGCTGTGATCTGGGACATCGACAAGGGCAAAATTGCCTGCAGTGTCCAGGTGGAGCGCGATCTGGTAACCGTGAAACTCATCCCGTCAAAAGATATCGCTGTCTCAGCCCACTCGGGGACCATTACGGTCTGGAATTTGAAGAATGGCAAAGTGACTCGCGAGATAAAGTTGAGTAGAAATTTTTGCATAAACCGATTGTCTGTTGATCAGAGTGGGAAACACTTTGCGGTCTCCACCTGTCGGGGGACGTATGTGGGCGATCTTGAATCCGGCAAGATATTGGCTGCATACCCTAAAATGAGAAATCTGCGTTTGCTGCTTATTATGAACGACATGTCGTTGGCAACCAATCCGGTGGCCCTGTGCGTGGACAAACTGGATGTGGGGACTTTCGTGGACCTGAAAACCGGGGCCAAGATTGAAGTGGGTAAATTTGGCCCGGCAAACCGATTGCGGCCGGAATACATCGCCAATGGGAGGGTTCTGGCCTACAGCCGCCATAACAGCAATGTTCTGGATGTCTGGAATCTGAAAAACCCTGAGCGTCTTTCCATGCTCAGCGGCGGCAAGGAGTGGCTGGCGTACACCTCCAAGGGGTATTTCGACTCTTCCCGCTATGGCGGCGCGCTGGTTGCCATGGTGGATGGGCTGGATGTGTTCGGTGTCGATCAGTTCGCCATCCGCAACAATCGGCCTGACTTGATCATGCAGACCATGGGATTGGGCACCAAAGATGAAAAGCAGCACTATTATAACCAGTTTCGCAAGCGACTGCGGAAATCCGGCTTCACACCCGAGCAGCTTTCCGGCGATTTGCATGTGCCGGAAGTGACGATCGAGGACACACGCCGAAAAGGCAAACACCTGGAGGTGACTTTCAAACTAAAAGATGACCGCTACAGTTTAAAACAATACGGCATTTATGTGAACGATGTGCCGGTCTTCGGCTCGAGGTGGAAAACAGTTCAGGGGCGCAAAGCGGAATACACCGAGACGGTAGAGCTGGCCAGTGGCAAAAACAAGATCGAAATCACCTGCTTGAACGAAAAGGGCGCGGAGTCTTACCGGGCTCTGACCTTCGCGGATTATGAAAAGCCGGTGAGAGGCGATTTGTATTTCATTGGTTTTGGCGTTTCTAAATATAAAGATTCCAGATTGGATCTGAAATACGCTCACAAGGATGCTCTAGATTTAGAAGCAGTCTTGAAACGGATGACCACTGGTTTCAATACGGTCTATCATCGCGCCTTCGTGGACGAGGAAGTGACAGTCGAAACCATTGAACGAATAAGGCGGTTACTGGATAGCGCCAAGATAGATGACACCCTGGTGCTATTTATTGCGGGTCATGGTGTTCACGACATTGATCCTGACACAACTTATTATTTCTTAACTTACAATGCTGATTTAAGAAATTTATCAAGCACCAGCGCTTCTTTTGAGATTTTCGAGGAACTTTTAGCCGATGCCAGGCCGCGAAAAAAGCTGTTTTTAATGGACACCTGTGAATCAGGAGAGATCGATGAGGGGGTAGAGAATACCTACTATGCCTTGGCCGGCAATCGGGGATTTACTGCTCGTACAGCCCGAGCAATTAGAGTATTTGGCAGAGAATCCAAGAAAAAGTTAGGTCGCCAATATCTCTATGATGTTGATCGCTATGTGTACAATGAACTGGCCCGTCGATCCGGGGCCATCATCTTTTCCTCCAGCCGCGGAGGCGAGTTTTCCTATGAAAGCGACGAGGTTGCAAACGGGTTTTTTACTGAGGCCATCCTCCAGGTTTTCTCTGTTGAGAGAAAGGAGGGCGGCCTAGCAAAATTAATCAATACTGACCAGATTCGTGAGCGTGTATCCGAATCTGTCGCTAATATGAGCTCGGGTTTACAGCATCCCACGGTGGATCGGGATAATATCCATCAGTTACTTTTATTTCCAAAAGCCAGCTTTGAGATAGACAAGCTCGATGAATGAAACCGAAAACTTGATATTTAAAGGGCTTTTGAATAACGTACCTAAGGGCCACCGGCTTCCAAATGCAAGGCTTTCAATAGACATCAATCAGGCCACCTGTTTACCAATCAAAAATATTTCTTTTCGATCTCTTGAATCCCAAAAGGATAGAGAACCGCATTGCCCAAATACTCCTATACAGCACTTATAAAAACTTGGCCCAGAGGATTAGTTAGGTGGTACCCCAATACCCACTTGAACAATATTTTTGGTCATAATTCCACATTGACTTAATTGTTGACTTTTAAAAATCGAACTTCTAAATTAGTAGAAGTAGTCTCAATCCTATCTCGTCATCTACAGACACTTCAGAAATTTAAAATCAGCAGCAGGAGGTTCTCATGGCCGAAGGCTTTTCGGGTGAGCCACTGACCCGATGGAGTGGGTCCAGAAACATGACTCTTGAAGAAGAGTTTTACTACATCGACCCAGATGACCACAAATGGCTTGTGCCCAAAGACGCGATTATTAACGGGGCTACCATTCCAAGGGCACTATGGTCCTCAATAGGGTCTCCATACGCTGGTAAATATCGGCGGGCGTCTGTTGTACATGACTACCATGTGGGGGAACTGGACAATCCGGATGTAACTCAAGAGCAACGTAAGAAAGCTGACCGCATGTTTTACCATGCCTGCCGACACGATGGATGCAATCGTAAATTCGCTGCCTTGTTATATATCGGAGTTCGTTTTGGAACATGGGCAGATAGATGGTCGGAATTATTCAAGGATGCAAATGTGGGAGAAGCGTATGAAGATATACGCAGCATTCCAGAGTTTACGTTTACGATCGATAAGTTCTGGCAGTTGGCCAGCAATGCCAAAGATGCCATCGAAAATGAAGATCTCGATTCAATCGATAATGTCATCGAACAATATCTGGCAGATTAAGTGTCAAAATTAGTGAATATACGTAGTCAGTAAAATTAATAGAAATACATCAATTTGCATTGATTGCTGCTCATGTTGCTAAATATTGAAAAAAAAGGAGGCTTCCGATGAAAGGGTTAAAGCTTTTCCTTGCCTGTATTTGGTTTGTTTGTATTCTCCAGCCAATTAACGCTTTCGGGGCTTCTTTGGATAAATATCAGATGGCCCCAGCACAAAGAGGAGTAATCTATCAACCGCAGCCTAATGCTGTAAAACCTGTGGAACCAATTTCGCCTGTCTTTCAAAAATTTAGAGATTACGTAAGAAGCCAATCAGATGCCCGCAAAGAGGAGCTCATAGAGATTTACAACGAACGTAAGAAGGCAGCGCTTGCTCGGAAAGATTGGAATCAAGCATCTTACTATAATAACCTTGTGCAGATCCTATTGGAAGAAAGGGGGCGGTGATGATAACTAAACGCTTCTTAATAACTATTCTTTTTGGACTTTTACTGTGTGTGCCGCAAGGTCTTGCAAACTCGAATAACGATCTCACTGCTCCGGACCCCCAATTTGATTATCAGCAAGCTAAAGAAAGTTTAAAGAAAATAGCTGAATCAAAGCAAACAGTCGACGCAGCTTTTTCAAAAGATTTCATTAAGGAACAAGTACTAAGCGAAAGGTGGTATGTTGTTTTGTTATGCTTAGTTTCGGTAATTTCCTTAATTGTAGTTCTAATTTTTATCAGGTCAACTAAAAATCATACAGCGCGTGATGTAGTCAACGCAAGTGGGTTAAACCTAATTATTTTCGGTACGATTATACTAGTATTAATTGTTGACACAAGTGAACAGTTGACAGCTGCAATTGGTGTGCTGGGAGCAATAGCAGGATATCTGTTTGGAACTCTACAAAAAAAGGTGAGTGACCAATCGACACAAAATTAGATACTAGACTACAACATGTGGGATTTGAGGAAAAAGAAAATTCAAAGACCAATTGTCAAGTCAATATTCTTTTGTAGAAATTATATAGAAAGTCCTTCTTAACTTATGTTATTAGCTGAATCACTTTTAATATGTAATCGATAAACTTGTGTATAAAAATGATTCTATAAGTAGCAAAACGCCAAGACCGGATACCAAATTGAACCAGATGTTGCTATAGGTACATATTTCTCCAAAATGTAAAACCACTTCCAACTAACGGATTACCTCAGATAAAGGCGGATAACTATGATCGTTTCACGTAATTCAAGATGTCTTCGAAAGGCATTGGCTATCCTTACAATCGGTTGGTTACTGGCTGGTTGCGGGAGTACGGAGGCCAATTTTGCTTTAGGTACAGCTGGCGTAACTGCGATATTCGGCGGGTCTCCAAACAATGAACTTGAACAGACATACTATTTTGGTGTTTTTGATCCGGCTGAACAACTTCCTCCTGCTTTTTATAGAGTTCGGGTGCGTGGGCAAGCAAGTGCTCTCAGCGGTGTTGATTTTGCATCTGGTTGGATTCGAGCAGACCTTATTGATTCGATAGGTACAACCGTGGAGTTCGATAAAACAATAGGCAAATTCAAAGTAGATAAGGCAGGGGATGAAATGGCTGGACTTTTTACTGGCAGCCGGCGTTTGATATTGTTCGGCCCCGAGAGCTTTCGAGAGGCGCCAGAAGACCATCGCCTAGTTATTGTAATGGGAAGCTCGCCGGAGAATTATTTTCAGGCCATGGATTCCGCATTGGGCCAGGTATCTAAAGTCCTTTCAGAGAGCAGGAACCGATCTCTGAGCTCTGAGCTATTCAAAGCACTAGCGACACTTTCAGCGGAAAAGGAGAGTCTGGCCGAGCTGGAAAAAGACGTTGCAGTAGAGATGGATATTATTCAAGGAGGTCAATGATGCGAGCTCTTGCAATGATAGTGAAAACAATAGCTATCTCGTTTGCCCTCGTATTTTTGTGTGGTTGTGCCGCATTGCGTCTTGATGTCGATGTATATAAAGGGGCGCTATCAGACAATGAAAAAATTCAGACGGAGCGCTTGGCAGTTATGGCGGTGGGCCTTCGGCCTCTACTAGTAGACCTTCGAGACGACTTAGAAAACCGCGGCAGAGAAATCAGGTGGGAAAAAGGTTTGAAACCCTCGCCGGTATCAGGAAGTTTACTGGATTACTGGTTCGATAGAAGTAAAGATTATTACATAGAAGATTTCATTCATTACAGAACAGATAGTTCATCCTATGTAAGCTGGAGGACTTTAATCGATCCACAAGCGGTCCGCGTGAACGCGGTTTTATCGCTCTATAAGGATATTCCCCCGACTCAAGTTACATTCTATATAGAAAGAATACGTACGCAGAGTATGAAGTGTAAGGAGCATATAAAGACATTAGAAAAAATTAAAAGAGATTGGGAAAAACCACTAAACAATCTAAGTAATAAACTTGATGCGGAGACCATAGAAGCTGCCAAGAGATTATTTGGGATAGTAGGATTTGATACCGTTCCTGGGTACCATACCGATTTAACAGAACTCAGAAATTATATCGAAAGCAAAATGACAGATTACGTTGAGAGGAACCTTAACCTATTAGATAATGACGTAAAAATAGCTACTCAATATGTAAAAAAAGATAGCGAAATAGCTGAAAATCTTGCAAGCAAATTATTCCCTAAAAGACTTGAATTACAAAAAAGATTTGTCGATGCATCTCGAAAACGCCTGAAGGCTTATTTGGCCCTGTATGATGGCCTGGAGCGAATATTCATTTCACACCTAAAATTGTTTGTGATTCTGAATGATGAATCCATAGGACAAACCCAAACCCTAAAAAAGCTGAGATATTCAACGATCAATAACATTGAAGCCCTATTCAATGAGCGAGACATCAATGGCCCTGCTATCAACACATCAATAGGTTGTGAACCTAGTTCAGTTGAAAAGCCATTAATTGTATCGAATAAACTTCAGGTCGATACGATACTTACATGTCCAGGCGTATCAATAAATAAACTACAAGAACTACATGTCTTGGCTACAAGCGGAAATAATCCCTATGGCTTTGCCCCTGCTCCAAAGGCGTCAGGGGAATATTTTCGAATTGAGCCTATTAGGAGCGGACTTCAATCACTTCTTAACATATCCACTGGAACAGGATTCGAAACTGGTCGCCTTCCTGAAGGGCTAGAGTCACTAATCGATGAATATCTAACACAAACAAAGCTTGATACAAATTCGGTGCAGACAAAAATAGCTGGCCAAAAGTTACGCATGGCGCTAATCCGTTTTGCACAGAAAATACTTGCAATCGCCAACAACGAGGTTCTTCTTAATCAATATGCCCGTGAAAGTACCGTGGAGAGTAGCGGGAATGTTGCTCGCGAACAAAAAGCTCCTTTAGTGGAGAATATCCAAATCATGCAAGCAGTAGGCAACTCGATTTTGGTACAGGCAAACGAATTGACATACCGTGATATTTATAAAGCGGCTTTGGAAAAGCAAATCAGCGGAGAACTTAAAGCAATAAACGCGGTATATGCGCCACCTCCAAAAGAGATCTTGGCAATGATAATCGATCGTTTGGCGGACACCCAGGTGGCTATAGATAAACGTGAAAAACAAATAACTACGCTTGAAAAACAAAAATCTGAGAAGCAAATACAAGCTGGAGATTTGAGTAAACAAATTTCAAGTTATGAAAATACAAAAAGCGCCATTGGTGTTGTAAACGAGTATTGGAAACATTTAGAAACTACACAAATGAATGTCGAGACAATCTTAGCTCAATGGCCCGAAATTAAACTATCACTCGCGCCTTTTTCTTTACTGGCACCAAATTCAACGTGGGAAGATGTAGTTAAGTTTGACCAGAATGTTAAGGAATTTAAGTCGTACATTGATGGTCTAACAAAAGGGAGAGTAGGAATTATTGAAACTGCGCCGAAACTACGTATTGCTGCAGTTAGGCTAAAGAGTATTTTAAATCTTAATAATGATAATGATAGTATAAAAAGCGTCGTTAAGGAAGTGGCGAAAATCGCCGGTAATTTTTCTATTGTTGATAATGTAAAAACCATTGATACATTTATAGGTACAGGCGAAAAGGCTATTGAGTGCTTTGACAAAAGCAGTAAAAATCAGACGTTTAGTAACAGTGTCAAGCAGTGCAAAAAGTATTCAACGCTGTCCGAGTTTATCGCTGATTTCAAAAAATTAAATAAAACAGATCCACCGACAGATTTTAAGACTTACGCAACCAAACTTTCTAATGTTCAAACAGCAGTGCGTGCGCAGTGGAAAACAGAATTAGAGCCAAAACAATTAGCGATTTCTAAGGAACTAAAACAGGCCAGAGACGAAAAAGATGTGCTTGATATAGCAATTAAAAAGATTGAAGAACAGATAAAGCCTCTTCAGGAAGGACCAACAGTAGCTGAAGTGATGGCTGCTGTCGAGGTGGTACTGGAAAAAACCACCGACACTTGGACTGAAGGCATAACACCAGGCGACTTTAGCGCTGTAATTGCCAAGCTGAAAAGGGACCTGACTTTAAGTGGGAACATTGTTGCATTGAGAGCCTTAAATAAAGTGCCGTTAAATTTTCCATCAGTCGGAGTTATTGATGTCCCGGACGATAATGACCCAAGGCGAGCCTTGGATCAACTTATCAGCGCATTGACTTACCAACACGCACGGATGGTCCAGCTCAGTGGTGCGGGGTCGGATTCTGCCCAAAGGATATCTGAATCAATTGAGACTTTAAGGGCTCACCGGTCAGGGCTGATCTATATTCGTCCTGCTTCGTCCTTTCTGCGTTCAAGCTACCCGGCGACTGCATTGCAGGCAACATCGGAGCAGGGATGGGACAACATGCTTACCAGCAATTTTTTTCGGAGCCTGCCAGTTGTAGGTAATACTTCCACCGGTGAAGAACGACGACGCCTCAAGGTTTTTGAAGAGATTGACAAACAGTCATGGCAAACGGTGAATACGGTCCGATTGGAAGGGGCTGGGGAAACGAATTTTGCAATTTATAAGGACGATATTGGAAACTGGAGTGTCAAGGCGTATGCCGCCAAACCAGATAAAATCATCGAATCGGCAAAAGGATTAGCACTTTTTTCAATGGGAATTAACACCAGTTTGGCAGGTTCTACGCCTGAAAAGACGGAAGGTAGCGCTACCGAAACGCAATTCGAGTCGGTTCAGCATTCTACTCTTGAAAAGTTGCACAAGAAGCATAAGGATAGCTATGATAATAAGAGCAAAATGCACGCGAATGAAATACTATCCACGTTGGAGGATGACATTCTAAAAAGCAGAATACTTACCCGGTGGCAAGCTGATCGCGATTTAGATGCTGCCTACCCTGATCTTGAAAACGCCCTCGAGACTGCAAGTGTGCGACTGAAGTCGGACGCCGGGATAATACAACATGATAGGGAAAATATTTCCCCAGGCAATGTTGTTTTAAGGGGGCTAAAAGCCCTTAAGAGATTCTATTCTACTTGTGCAATTAATATCGAGGCTACCGATCTGGATGATGTCGCTGAGGATAAAAAGGCGGTCGTTAGGCAGCAGGCGAGAGAAACGATACGTGCCGTAATTCGCGACGAGCTTGATAGGTGGCTTGCTGTGAGAAAATCTACTGCAGGTGCTTATGCTGACGCAGTTGCTTTTATTGGAGAAGCCGCTGGTCTCGAAAATTCTCCATAAGTTTCAAATGAAAATGGGATCTCCCATTTAAGGAGAAACCGAAGGGGGCAGATCTAAACATTGATAAAAAACCATTTCAATGTGGTTGGCCTTGTAAGGCACTGGTCAGTTTGATCTAAACTCAATGAAGGAGTGTGTATTTTTGACTAACGGCCGCCAAAACGTATTACAACTTGAGACCTAATACATTTTCCAAGACCAATGCAACCTGTGTATTGTCCCTCCACCCAGATAACTTACGTGCACCAACACCAACTGCAGTGATAGGAATCGCCGTGCCTGTGTGGACTGTGGTAGTCCAACTGATATTGGCTCTTTCGGATATGATGCGGGCAGCGGTTAGGGCGACTGGATTCATGTGGCCACCATACCCAATCTTCAGTCCTTTGTCCGCACCCGCCATACTTCTCAAAAGCTTTGCCTTTTCTTTTTGCGAAAGATCACTCAAGCCGAATCCAGTAGCCAGGAACTCTAAATACTGTTGTCGCTCTCCATTGTATTTATTTGAACCATTAATGGTGTCATCCACTGATACTTTTGTATTTAAAAGTGCTAGTAGATTGAGTTTATAACCGTGCGTATCACTTCCAAGCCCCAGCCCGCCGGTTTCGTGGTCAGCCAAAACCAGGATAAGCGTTTCGTCTTTGTGATTATGATAAAACTCGTGGGCTTTTCGGACGGCTTCGTCAAGAGCCAGGGTATCGTAGATTACACTGACAGGATCATTGGCATGGGCAGCATGGTCAATGCGGCCGCCTTCGATGACCATAAAGAAACCTTCTGGATCCCGCTCTAAAACTTCAATGCCGGACGCCACGATCTTGGCCAGGGAGGGAACGTGTTTGAACTTGTGCCTTCTTTCAATTTCGTAAGGCAAATGGGAATTGTCAAAGAGTGCCAACACTCTTTCCAATTTAGAAAAGTCTGTTTTAGTAAAATCTGTGCCCCCCTTCATACCGATAAAAGTCCGGTATTCCTTTTCCTCAAATTCGCCTATGAGATTGATATTATCCTTTCTTTTCGAATATAGGTCATTGCCCCGAACATCTTTTTGCCTTGAGCGTGAGTTGGAAGGGATGAAATACCGAATCCCACCTCCGGCCAGAAACTCCACTTCGCTGGCTAAAAAGTCGAGAGCGATTTCAGCCTCGTTGTGCCGGCTAATATTATGCGCAGCGAAAGCTGCCGGCGTGGCATGGGTTAGGCGCGTGGTTGTGATAATACCGGTGGCCATGCCTTTGGCCTCGGCGGCGTCGATGAGTGTTGTGACATTGTTTCCGGCCGGGTCCTTCCCGATCACACCATTGTTGGTTTTGACGCCGGATGCCAGGGCCGTGCCGGCAGCGGCTGAATCGGTGATCAGCGAATCGGCCGAATGCGTCGTTATGACACCGGTCACATCCAATGAGTTCATGACCAATTTTCGGTTCGGGTCGTTCTCTTTTTCTTTTAGGAAAAGTTCGGCTAGCTGCCGATGGGCAATTCCCATCCCATCACCGATGAAATAGAATACATATTTTGGTTTGCCGGCATGGGCTGTGGCGGTGATGAATAGTAGGAGTAGGGCTAAACCGATTACCTTTCTATACTTATTCATGTCGAACCTCTGTAAGATATGTGATCAAACAATCCGGAGTTTAGATTGTAAGGTTGACTGGATCCCGGCTGTAGTTTATCCCGCATTCAGTGCGGGGCCGGGATGACGGTGCTTATAAACAACGCATTGATATCAATCATTAACAGCAGGTGCTGGGTTGTCTGAGGAATTATAATGCATTAGAACATCCAAGTACATGCAAATTCCCCTGGAGCAGCCTCATAATGTTCCAATATAAAACAGATTTTGACCCACGTCAGCCAAGTCAATTTAATTGTATAAACCCTATTTTTGCGGGGGGCAGTGCGGATAAACCGCCCCAGGTGGGGATCGAGGACTTTGCAGACAGCAGCATCAATGTTGGTATCCGTTTCTGGGTCCCTACCACCAGCTATTTCGATACCCGTTTTCGGGCCAACGCAGCTATTTATGAAGCCTTGAAGACCGCGGAAATCGACAGCCCCTTTACGCAGTGGGAGATCAAAATTCTCGACAAAGCCTGATTACTCATTTTCGGGTATCCATATCCTATTTGCCGCTTGAAAAAGTAGGCGCCGCCCTTATATTTTCAGTAGTTTGTCTTACCATCACAATTTTTGAATGAAAACCGGATCTGTAATATGGCCAACAAACGGGTATATTTTTTGCTGTTATTTGTGATGGGGCTTTCTGTGTGCGAGAATGCCTTTTCAGCCACAGAATGCGATGAATTCGTAGCCTGGGTTCACCCGGTCAAGAAGGCCTATATACAGACGCACCAAGTCTATCCGGTTCCAGCCGATATTCAGAAATTGGCAGTACGTTTCATGCCCAGGATATGGGTACATCCGGATAGCTGGCAGCCGATCGCGTTCGATCAATACCTGGCGCAATCCAGGTTGGTAAGCCATTCCGATGGCCGGACGCTGCTGGAATCACCCCATCCAATAGATATCGCCGCTATGAATTTCAAGGAACAATGTGGGACGTTCCTGGAAGCTGCCGAGATAAAACCCGCCAAAACAGCCCCTTTGTATGTGCAGGTATTTCGGGATCGCAGCCCCGTTAATCCTGAGGAGAGCTGGATTTATGTTAAATACAATCCGGTTTTCGATTGGTCCGGACTGGCCAGCGACATCAGCCGCCTGGCAGTAGTAGGGGCACGACTGACCGGTGGTGACCAAAAACGTTGGCACCGTTTGGATGTACATACAGCGGCCATTTTGGCTTTTGACAGTAAAAGACGATTGCGCTTGTTGACCCTGGCCCAGCATAATCATCAACATACGTATATTCCCGGACGCGATTTTCCCACTGACCAGGTGCCCATGCTTGCGGCGGCGTTCCAGAGCAATGAGCTCTACCTGGACCGAGGCGAGTCTGTGACAGTAACACACCGGGTCGTACCCTTTTTCAACGATGTATCCTACCTGATAGACGCAGATAAAAAACCCTGGCTCTGGGCAACGGACCTGGTATATGGCCGAAATGCAGGCGCAAAGGAAATTGAATTCTATCCCGTTTTTCTCGAGCCAAATCATCCGCTGGCCGATTTTGCCGGACTTCTTGCGCCGCCACGCAAACTACTGGGTATTTATACTGGACGCGACGGCCCGCCGGGGTATAATTATTATGCTCCGCCAAATTACTTTAGCCTGCCCCATTTTATGGCCATGGGATACTGGCAGGCCGGCAACCAGGATCTGCTGAATGAACTGACACCGTTTTTAAAGGGATTGGATGATACTGACTGGGATGGTATGTTGAGCGTTTTCCGGAAGAGGCTCAAGGCAGCCCTGTCAAATTGAAATACAGGCAATTGCGCTGTGATATTTAGTGCCCGGCGTCATAGGAGGCGCTGATACTGATTATGAATTCTAAAATTTCCGATATTGGCGAAAATGCGCCTGATTTCGAGGTGCTGACTTCAAGTGCGGACACTTTTCATCTTCAACACGCCCTGAGTACCGGCCGAAATGTCATGCTTATTTTTTACCGTGGGCACTGGTGACCCTTTTGCGTCAGCCAGTTGGCTGAGGTGAAGAAAAATATCGATCGGATCGAGCGGGCCAACACCCAGGTGGTGGCCTTATCGGTGGATACACCCAAACAATCCGCCGGTTTCAGAAAAGAGGCGAATTTGCCTTTCGAACTCCTGTGCGATACCGATAAAAAAGTTTTAAAGTTATACCATCTGCTTAATCCCTTTGAACATGCGGGGATATCCTATCCGGCCATTTATATCATCAATCCGGAAGGGCGGATCTGCTATCAGTCGTTGGACGACACGGCCTCCCGGGTTAAGCTTACCGAAGTATTGGTATTTTTAGAGAGACTTCAGGCTGATCCGACACTTGTAGAAGTGGGCGGTACCCAGAAATCCTTTATATTTCCATCTGTGACCGTCATGTGGCAGATCATGCAGAACATGACATTCAGGGGAGCGGGCGCAGACTGGAAGCACTATTTCATGTTTACCTTTGTGTATACACCCAAAAACATATTCAGGTTCGTTACCAGTCCGTTTCAAAGCAAAAAAGGATAACAAGATTATGATCAAGAAGATTGACAATCCTACCATTGTGGAGGCCGCCGGCAACAAACCGAAGCGAATCGAAGAGTTTATAGGAGCCGTGAATTCCGGGACCACCGACCTAAGCGTGGCGCGGATGCGTAGCCCGTCCGGCTGGGTGGAACCCGGACAGACGCCGGAGTTTGATGAGTACACTCTGGTCTTAAAGGGAATGCTTCGGGTAGAGACCCGTGAAGGGGAATTCGACGTCCACGCCGGGCAGGCCATTATCATCGGAGCAAATGAATGGGTGCAGTACAGTACCCCTGGAGATGAGGGTGCGGAATACATCGCCGTTTGCTTACCGGCTTTCACGCCTGAAACGGTTCATCGCGACGAATAGAGCCATCTCAAAGTAGCCCCTTGGCCCAATTTCGGCGTTGGGCGCAATTCCCAAGCCCTCGGAATACTCAAGTATGCCTCGGTCTTGAAAATTACGTCCGCCTTGAACTTGAACCAAAATTCTACTTTGAGATGGCTCTATTATAATTGACTGAGCAGTAAGTGAATGTTTTTCGTCATGCCGGTCCCGGATCAGGTCCGGAATGACGAATCCGGCATCCAGAGGTGTTTCCTGAATATGGACTGGATCCCGGCTTTCGCCGGGATGACAGGTACTTCGCATGAAACACACCTGCCCCTGAATGAACACCCTAAAACCATTTTATGAGCCTGACCTTTAGGATTCCTTCTGCAATAACTCAATGACTTCCACCAGTCTCTTTACTAGATGTTCGTGGTATCGTTTACCACCTTCCGGTGACGCTTTGCTCGGCTCTCCAGCGGTGCCGCCGGCCGCTTCCACCAGGGGTGCCATCTCTGTTTTGCTGCTCGGCACATAGCAGAGTGTGTCATCCGGGTAGGACGGATCTACCGAATACAACTGCCGCGCCGAGTGCGGATTGTCGACAGCCCGATCCATCTTCACCAGTTCCGGGTAGCGGTACCACATGTGCGAGCCTTCGATCTCTTCGGCGTGGCCCACCGAGCCCCAGCCCATCTCCGCGATGATCGATTTGGACATGTAGGCCGGGTCAAAGATCACCACCTTGACCCCCAGTTCCCGTTTGGCCCTCTCGCCCGCAATCTGCATCCAGGTGACGTTGACGATGCGATGCCCGTTCACGAAGATGAATTTGTCGAACCCATGCTGCTGCAGGGACCCGATTATGTCGCTGGTAATCTCGATCAGTATCTCAGGCCGGATCGTGATTGTGCCGGGCAGGACCATGTGGTGCGGGCTCCAGCCGAACCACAGGGGTGGCGCGACCAAAACATTGGTCCGCCGGGCGGCGGCATCCGCCAGGGTGTTGGCGACCATGGTGTCGGTGCCGAGCGGCAGGTGGGGGCCGTGTTGTTCGGTGCTGCCTACCGGGAGGATAACGGTGCCTTTGGCGACTTTGATTTGTTCTTTAATATCTTCCCAGGTGAGGTTCTGAAGCCACTGAGAGGATGCTTTCATAATTTATACCTCAAATGATTTGATCTGATTACTAGTAGAGGCTTTATCTACGTTTATACATAGACTGGCCCAACTCTGTACTATAAGGCGTTTTGTTACATTTCTTTTGCGAACAAGAAAAGTAACCAATAGAAATTGCGCTGTTACGCGGCCCTTCGGGCTACCCTGCGCTTCTCGGAAATAGCGCGCTCAGCACAACACGCTACGCTCAGATACGCACTTCGCCCCAAGCTAAATTATGGCCGCCCTTTCCTGCGATGCTCAGCGCGTCACAAAGGGAAATAAGGTCAAAACCATTAGGGATGCGATCTCAAAGTCTTACCTATTGTCCGAGTGAAGCAGCGATCTCTTGCAGCTTCTCTTCTGAATCCTTATACATCGCATGCGCCTGGGCCAGGTCGACTTTTTCGAAACGGACCGTGTCGCCCGGGGTGGCCTGGGTCAGGCGGGCGATATCCGGGGTGATGACCGTGGCGATTTTCGAGTAGCCGCCGACGGTCTGTTCTACCAGGAGCACAATGGGCTGGGCATCGGCCGGGATCTGGATACCGCCCGGCATGGTGGGTTCGCTGACGATGCTCGCCGGGGTTTCGGCTTTGCGCTCGATGGCGGCGCCCTGCAACCGATAGCCCATACGATCGGCTTTGGGGGTTACCATGTAGTCTGTGGTGAGCAGTGTTACCAGGCCGGTGTCGAAGTAGTCATCCTGCGGTCCCGGTATCACCCTCAGGCTGACTTCCCGTTTGTGCTCCGGAATCCACCGGTCCGGCAGTATGCGGGGCGCATTCAGCAACTGGGCTTCAAACCCTTCTACAATATCGTCGGCCTGCAGGGGGCGGCCTGCAAAACCGCCGAGTTTCCCACCGACGTAGGTGGAGCGGCTGCCCATGACGACCGGCACGTCGATACCGCCATTGATGGCCAGGTAGGCCCGGCAACCGCTGGTGACCTGGTGGATTTCGAGCATATCGCCAGGCTGAACCCGTAAAGATTGCCAGGGGCCAATCGGTTTGTCATTCAGGGTCATACCCATCTGGGCGCCGGTCAGGGCGATATCGGATGCAGCGATGAACTCCAGTTTGGGACCGGTGATGGTGATTTCCAGAACCGCGCTCTCGGGAGCATTGCCTACCAACAGGTTGGCCACCCGAAAGGCATAGGCATCCAGTGCTCCGGAAATCGGCATCCCCATCTTCTGGTAACCGAAACGGCCGCCGTCCTGCACGGTGGTGAATGCGCCGGGTACGTGGACCTTAAAACGTTTCATGGTCCCTCCTCTTTTGCTACTTGCGCATCATAACGCTCCGGCGTGATCGGCACGAACCGAATCCGGTCACCGGTTTTGTAGATGAAGGGGCTTTCTTTTTCCGGGGCAAAAAGGCGCAGGGGTGTGCGGCCGATCAACTGCCAGCCGCCGGGGCTCGTCAGCGGATAGATGCCGGTTTGGGCATTGGCAATGCCGACCGAGCCGGCCGGGACCCGCATACGGGGTGTTTCCAAGCGGGGTGTGTGCAGTTCATCCGGCAGTCCGCCCAGAAAGCAAAAACCGGGCGTGAAGCCAATCATGTAGATGCTGTAAACTGTTTCACTGTGCAGGCGGACGACATCCGCCACGGTTAGGCCCGTGGCCTGGGCTACATGCTCGATGTCCGGTCCGTAGTCACCGCCATAACAGACGGGGATTTCCACAGTGTCCGGAGGCGGGATGGTAATCTCGTCCAGGCGGCTTTCCAGGCCAACCAATTCCTGCGACAATTGATCCGGGTCGGTGTGCAGGGGATCATACAATATCAACAGGGACCGGTAGGTAGGGACCACCTCCCGGACCCCTCCCAACGGATGGGAGGCCAGCACCATATCCATGGCCCGCACCCGGGCGTTGACTACCGGATCGATGCCGTCCCCATACTCCACCAGCAGTCCGCTGTCCCCGGCTATTCGGAACCGTGCCTGGGCATATAAGTTGTTGCTCATGATGAAACCCTTTTTGAGTGCCTAAAGTGATCTAGAGTTTTAAGTGATCTAAAGTTAAGGAATTCTGCCATTTATATTAAGACCGGCGGAGCGCAGCGACTCCTGAACATTAGGCACTTTAGCTCATTTTAGTTCACTTATAACTTTTTGCTCTTTCTCATGGGTGTAACTTTTACACCTTCCGCTTCAAGGCGTGAACGAATGCCGCGCACAAGGTCAACGGCCGTCGGGCCGTCTCCGTGGACGCAAAGCGTCTGCACATCCAGATCGATTTCGGTACCGTCCAGGGCAATGACCTTGTTTTCGAGGGCCATCTTCAGGGCGCGCTCCGTGACAGCTTCCGGATCAGTGACCAGGGCGCCTTCCATGCTGCGCGGTGCCAGGGTCCCTTCGGGTGTGTAGGCCCGGTCGGGGAAGGCTTCATAGACCACCTGCAGTCCGGTCTGCTGGCCGATTTCGCGCATCAAGGCCCCCTTGGCGCCGGCCAGAGCCACGAACATCAAATCCGGGTCGACACTGACAATTGCTTCGGCTACGGCCCGGGCCACTTCGTGGTCCTCTACAGCGGCCAGGTATAAGGCACCGTGGGGTTTAACGTGGCGTAATTGAGTACCGTGGACTTTGCAGAAGGCCTGCAGGGCACCGATCTGGTACACCAAGTAGTTGCGAATTTCTTCTCCCGTGCACTTCATGTAACGGCGCCCGAAGCCGATGCGATCGGGAAAACCGGGATGAGCGCCGGCTCCGACGTTGTGCTCGACAGCCATCTTGACTGTCCGCTCCATGACCAACGGGTCGCCGGCGTGCCATCCACAGGCGATATTGGCCGACGTAATGTGCGGAAAAACGTCCGCGTCCATGCCGATGCGGTAGGCACCGTAACTCTCACCCATATCGCAATTTAGATCTATCGTTTTCATGAGTCCACTTCCTTTGTTTCTACATCTCCTTCTTCAGCCTATCCCCCTCATTACTTCACCGTCATCAGCTGCGGCAGATACAGGGCGATCTGCGGGAAGACGGTGATAATGGCCGTGGTCAGCAGCATGAGCAGGAAGAAGGGGAACGCATAACGCGCAATGCGTGTGATGGGTTCACCGGTCAACCCCTGGATGACGAATAAATTGAAGCCGACCGGGGGCGTGATCTGGCTGACTTCAACCATCAGGATCAGATAGATGCCGAACCAGATGGGATCGAATCCGGCCGCCGTGACCATGGGCAGGGCAATCGGCAGGGTCATAACCACAATGGAAAACCCATCCAGCAGGCAGCCCAGGACAACATAAAATACACCGAGTAGAAGCATCAACGTGTACGGCGAGAGCTGCAGCTCGGTGATGGCCGTGGTAATGGCCGCCGGGATTCCCAGAAAACCCATGGCCCGTGAAAGAAAGCCCGCTCCAATGACGATCAGCATGATCATGGCGTTGGTTTTTACCGCTCCGATCAAGCACTCAAACAGAATTTTCAGGTTCATCTGGCGGTTGATAAACGCGAAGCCGGTAGCCCCCAAAACGCCCAGAGCCGCGGCTTCCGTGGGTGTGGCGATACCGGCATAAATACTGCCCAAAACCATGAGGATCAGAATAATGGTCGGGGCCAGGTCCTTGACCGCCACCAGGCGTTCTTTCCAGCTGTAGGTATCCTGGGTGCGGGGTGCAATTTCCGGATTACGGATACCCCGGTAAATGATGTAGGCAGAATAGATTCCGGACAACAGCAGGCCGGGCAGGATACCGGCCATGAACATCTTGCCGATGGAGACGCTGGCCAGGATCGCATAGACGATCATGATCAGCGAGGGCGGAATCAGAAAGCCGAGAGTGCCGGCGCCGGCCAGCGAGCCCATGGCTATGCGTTTGTCGTACCCGAGCTTGTCAAACTCAGAGAGGGTGATGCGTCCAACCGTGGCGGTGGTGGCCGCTGATGAGCCGCTCACGGCCGCGAACAGCGTGCAGGAAAGGATGTTCATCAGCAGCAGACCGCCGGGCAGCCGATAGAGCCATGGAACCAGGGCCTTGAAAAGCTTTTCCGAGATGCCCGATCGATACAGGATTTCACCCATCAGAATGAAGAGGGGTAGGGCGACATATTCCCATTTTTCAACCGTGGCCCACACCGAGGAGGCCATGTTGTTGGCCGCCGGCAAAGAGCTGAACAGGGACATCCCGATGAAGCCGACCATGAAGAGGGCGAAGCCGACCCAGATGCCGGCGCCCAGGGTGATGAACAACACCCCAAAAACAACCAGGGACATGAGAGGCATACCCGCATCCATTAGACGACCTCCTCCCCGGTTTTGATGGCTTGATAGGTGCGCAGGCTGGTGGCGGCCAGCTGCAGGACGAACCCGGCCGCACCCACCAGCATGATGGTTTGTGGAATCCACAGCGGCGTGTTGGTCAGGGTGCCCGACGTCGACTCATACCGGTAAGCGCTATTGACCATTTTGTAGAGGTACCACCAGAGGTACCCGGCGAAAACAGTGGTCAACACGGTGGCCAGAAAGGTGATCCAGCGCGTTGTCTTTTCAGGCAGGAATGTCAGGACCAGCGTGATGCGGATGTGCCCTTTCTCCTTCAGGCAGTACCCCGCGCCCATGAAGATGATGGCTGCCAGGCCGTAGGCGCTGTACTCATCGGCAACCAGGGTTGTCTTTTCAAAGACATTCCACAGGAAGATTTCGACTAAAATGAGGACCGTCAACAGGCCCAGGATGACGGCAGAACAGCGTGCCAGCCAGTCACTTACCTTTTCAACAAATCCTATGACTGCATTCATTCAAATAACCTTCTTTGCGTGTTTGCTCCAAATACATATCAGGCCCACATTAAGAAAGCCCTGTTGGTGTGGTCTAGAGGATTCGGACTACATCAAAAAAATACCAAATTCGAAGCATTGTCAAAAATTGAATTTTGAATCAAGGTCAAGGCGGCCGTGAAATTCAGGCCGGAGGAATACTATTAGTATTTCGAGGACCTGAACTTCGCGGCCAACGCCGAGATTGATCCAAAAGGCTTTTTTGACAATGTTGCGATTAGCGACCCGTGATGCGATAGTACTCCTTCAATATCATCTGCGCATCCGAACCGGCCTTTTTGGCCCACTGGCCACGTAGTTTGTCACCGATCGCATTGAGCTCAGCCCGGAACTCTTTGCTGACCGGATCTATGGTCATGCCGTTTTCCATCAGCGTGGCCCGGGACTTGCGATCCATGTCACCGGCCAGGTTCCACATTTCATCTTCCATCTGGTTGGCAACCTCCAGAATGGTGGCCTGGATGTCTTTGGGCAGTCTGTTCCAGGCGTCAATGTTAACGTTCACCATGTTTACGGGGCCCACGATGTTGATGGGCGTGAAGTATTTCAGCACTTCCCAGGCTTTGGCGTCCACGCCGGATACCGAAGACGTGTACATGGAGTCCAACAAGCCGGCTTTCATGGCCGGGTAGACTTCGCTGAAGGGCATCTTACGTGCCGCGATTCCGGTAGCGCCGCCGAAAGCCAGGCCGGTCCCGTCATAAACCCTCATTTTCAAACCCTTGAGGTCGGCTTCGGACCTGATCGGCCGCTGGGTGTAAATCCCGGAGAACGGCCAGACGGACGTATAGAGGGTGAATTGGTTGAACTTTTTCAAAATCTTGGCATAAGTCGGCTTGGCCAGCTGATAGAGCAGGCGTTGTTCGAAGGCATTGGTGGAAATGAACGGCTGCGCGGTCAAGGCCAAGGTCGGTGCGTCGCCTTCCACCATACCGGTCGGTACCTCAGCGGCCTTCAGTTGCCCTTCGGCTACGGCGCGCAGCAATTCGGGGCCTTTAAAGCCCAGGGCGCTGCCCGGGTGCAGGACGATTTTGACCTGGCCGTTGGTTGCTTTTGCCACCCGTTCGGCAAAGGTCTGAGCGCCTTTGGAGTGAAAGTTGCCGGCCGGATAGTTCAGATGCAGATCCCATTTGGTCATGGCGAAGCCTTCCGGAACAAAGACCAGGGCCACAAGTAATACCATGATGAAGCAAAATGTCCTTTTCATGATGTCCTCCTTTTGCAGTTTATGTACACGTTACGGTTACAGTTTAAACCCGGGATATGGCTAAGAGGCCATAAACAGCAGAATCCTATTTTGAAAGGCCTGGATGTGCTCGACCAGCGTCCTTTTCAGCGGCTCTTCTTCGCGGCGTTGGAGATAATCTATTATGGTGTCATGATGCTTGATAACACTTTCATAGTGTTCCGGGAGTGACCGCAAAGGGTCTACCTCGTTGTTGAATGACAGGTACGCCAGCCGGTTGGTTTCACAACGGACTTTGTGAAGGCTTTGGATGATGTAATCGTTGCGGCTGGTGCGGGCAAATGCGCTATGAAACTCGCTGTTGGCCTCCACCATAGCCAGCACATCATCGTTGCGGATGGCTCTTTTTACCTCTTCGTTGGCCGCTGACATATCGTCGACCAGGTCGCCGGGATCTTGGCGTACGGCCAGTTCGGCCACGCCTAGTTCCAGGATTTTCAGGGCGGCGAATGAGGCTTTTGTATTTTGCAGGGTGATCGGGCGGACGATAAATCCTTTGTTGTGCTGGGACTCTACCATGAAATCGGCCGACAGGTGCATGAGGGCCTCACGGATCGGGGTGCGACCGATCCCGAGTTGTTCGACAAGTAGTTTTTCTTCAAGGCGTTGACCCGGCTCATAATTGAGGGTCATGATGTTGCGGTAAATCAACTGGTAAGCAGTCACAGCCAACGGCTGTTTGGTGTCTTGCGGCATAGTTTGATTCCAGCGCTGGAGTTGAAGATAAGGATATACTTGACATATATGTGAAATATATGTCAAGTATATTTCTATTTTGGTTTGTGATAAACCTTGGATGGCAGCTTGCGATGGCATGTGGGTAATGGACCCGCACTTGTCTAAAAGGTCTAAAATAGAAGAGGAGAGGCCAGTGGGAGACAAAACCTATTCGGTAGTATCACCTTTGATGGGAACCTTTTACCGGGCGTCCGATCCGGATGGACCGCCCCTGGTCGAGGTTGGGCAGGCCGTTGCAGCCGGGGAAGTGGTCTGCATTATTGAGTCCATGAAGATTTTTACCGAAATCAAAACCGAGCAGGCCGGCACCGTTAAGGCGATTATGTTTGATGATGAAGACATGGTGATGAAAGATCAGGCTATCATCGAAATTGAGGTTGAATGATAGAAGCTGTCTCAAAAACGTCTTTTAACCCAATCTCGGCGTTGGGCGAGAATATTAAAGCCTCGAAATACTGGTAGTATTCCTCCGGTTTAATTTTCTCGGCCGCCTTGACCTTGGGCCAAAATACATTTCTGAGATAGCTTCGAAACAATTACCTGTTAAAGGCAGCATGGGAGAATAGCTCAATGTTGAAAAAAATTCTGGTGGCCAACCGGGGTGAGATTGCCCTACGTGTGGTCCGCGCCTGCCGGGAGATGGGCGTGGCCAGCGTTGCGGTCTATTCGGATGCGGACAAAGACGCCCTGCACGTTCGTCTGGCAAATGAGGCTGTCCATATCGGGCCGGCTTTAAGCCGCAAAAGCTACCTCAATATCGAGGCCATTATCGCGGCCGCAAAGCAAAGCGGTGCGGATGCTGTGCATCCGGGATACGGATTTCTGTCGGAAAATCCTGATTTTGCCCGGGCATGTGAAGAAAATAGCCTGGTTTTTATCGGACCGAAATCTGCCAGCATCGCCCTGGCCGGCAACAAGTCGGCCGCCCGGGAGCATTTTCAGAAACTCGGGATACCGATTATCCCCGGCAGTGACGGGGTGGTCGGTTCCGTCGATGAAGCCACGGTGATTGCCGAATCCATCGGTTATCCGGTGATCATCAAAGCTTCCGGCGGCGGGGGCGGCCGCGGAATGCGGATTGCCCATGACGCCATCCAATTGACCGAGGCATTTGACACGGCCTCCGGTGAAGCCCGCGCGGGTTTCGGCAACCCTGACCTCTATCTTGAAAAATACATCGAACAGCCGCGGCACATCGAAGTGCAGATTCTGGCCGACGCACACGGCAATTGCATTCATCTGGGAGAACGCGAATGCAGTATTCAAAAGCGTTACCAGAAGCTCATCGAGGAAGCTCCCTCCCCATTTATCGACAATGATCTGCGCGCTGAGATGGGGGCCGCCGCCATCCGGGTGGCCCGATCCCTGGAATACACCAATGCCGGGACCATGGAGTTCCTGGTGGACAAAGATCGGCACTACTATTTCATGGAAGTCAATGCTCGGGTCCAGGTCGAGCATCCGGTTACCGAAATGATTACCGGGATCGATATCGTTCAGGAGCAGATACGCATTGCGGCCGGACAGCAGTTGCCTATCGGCCAGGCGGACATTGGCATCAACGGCTGGTCAATCGAGTGCCGCATCAACGCCGCTGATCCAGACAATGATTTCATGCCTTCTCCGGGTGTCATCGAAAGGCTGGTCCTTCCGGCCGGCCCGGGTGTCCGTATGGACACCCACATCAACAGCGGCTACCTGGTTCCGCCCTTTTACGATTCCCTGGTCGGCAAATTGGTAGTCTGGGCTGAAAACCGGGAGGCTGCCATCCGCCGTATGGATCGGGCCCTGGCGGAGTTTGAAGTCGAAGGCATTCAGGTGACCGCCCCATTTCATCGCCGGGTGATGGCCGATCCGGACTATATCAACGGCGATTTCGATACCCATTTCCTTGAGCGCTTCGCAGATTGACCTGCCCGTCTTGGTGATAACTTCTACCTGCCAGCCGCCGGCCGGCGGCTTCCCTTCATAATCCGGCCTGTATTTTCCATGAACACCGTTGACCCGTAGACCAGGGGTTGTTAAAACGTATCTACAATTGCCTGGCTGATAGACAGTATCAACACCATCGCCAGGGTCTTGCAATCTGGAGGCACACTGCCCTGGAAATATGCCGGCAACCTGGTACGCGGTTGCATTCAATTGGCCCATTTTTAAGACGGCCTGCCGGCCAATGAACGGGTAGTGGACTGGCAGACCCCGGATCCACTCGGGCGAATTAGCGGAAAACGCTATCGTGCGGTGCGCACGGCGATCGAATCCGATTTGAAGCGATCTTGATAAGGACATTTTATGGATAACCGCTAGAAGCGGTTCCAAATCCGCTTCTAACAATTTCACTCAGTGGGGGCGAAGATGAAGGCAAAGACAAGGCAAAATGTGTTGACCGCGTTTGTAGGTGAAGCCAAGGCTTATTTCCGGTTGCTGGCCTATGCCGAAAAGGCGGATGAAGAGCAGGAGCCTCAAATCGCACTGTTGTTCCGTGCTATTGCCGAGGCGGAGAGGGTGCATGCTACCCGGCAGTTGAACCTGGTTAAAGACATACTGGTGAAAGACACCGACACGAACCTGGAAGCATCATTTCAGAGAGAGAAAACCGTCAGTGAAAACACCTATCCCGATTTTATCAAGGATGCCGAGGACGACGGCGAGACAGCCGCAGCCCTGGTTTTCAGTCATGCCCGGGACGCGGAATCCTACCATGCGAAACTATACGAACGCGCTATCTATCACGTGATTAAGAACGTGGTGAAGGCTTATCATGTTTGCCAGGTTTGCGGGTATGTCACCGACAAGAAGATACCGAAGAAGTGCCCGGTCTGCGGGGCCCCGCCGGAGAAGTTCAAGACGGTGGGAGAGGGATGACCGAGGGTTCAAGGGTCCAAGGGGTCGAGGGGCCACTCAAAGAACAAAGGGTTCAAGGGGTCAAGGGGGCGAGGGTCCGAGGGAAAGGTCTAAGGTCTTTTAAAACCCTTGAACCCTCGAACCCTTGAACCCTTTTTGGAATAGCCTTTGTTTGAAACTCTGAGGTAATCATGACTGTAAAGATGAATAATTTTCGAGCGCCCGTGTTATACCTCCCCCACGGCGGGGGGCCTTTGCCATTGCTCGGGGACAAGGGTCATGGTGCCATGATCCGTTTCCTGCAGGCCATTCCAGCCGACCTTGGGGTGCCGGATGCGATTTTGCTGGTCAGCGCCCACTGGGAAGCGGGGCTGCCCACCATCACTGCTGGTGCGGAACCTGCCCTGGTGTATGATTATTATGGTTTTCCGGAGGAAGCATACCGGATTGAATATCCTGCTCCGGGTGAGCCGCAGTTGGCGGCCAGGATTCACCAGCATCTGAACAACCACGGTCTCGAGGCAGAGCTGGATGAGAATCGTGGTTTCGATCATGGGTTGTTCGTGCCGTTGAAGCTCATGTACCCCGAGGCGACAATACCCTGTGTTCAGTTGTCGCTGGTGCAGGGCCTGGATTCGGCTATGCATGTCCGGATCGGGAGGGCGCTGTCATCCTTGCGTTCGGAGAATATCCTAACTATCGGTTCGGGATTTTCGTTTCATAATATGCAGGCATTCTCCTTCAGCAACGCCACTGAAGTGGATGAAAGAAACGAAAGTTTCGATCAGTGGCTGCGAGATACCTGCAACGATCCGGATTTGGAGGCAGAAGAACGTGAAAGGCGCCTGATTGAGTGGGAACAGGCCGCGTATGCCCGCTACTGCCACCCCCGGGAAGAGCACCTGCTGCCCCTGCATGTCTGCTATGGCATGGCCGGAACCACCGCAGATGTAGTGTTCAATGATTTCATCCTGGGGAAAAAAGCTACGGCCCTCCTATGGTAGTAAGTGTCTATCCCCAAACACCATCTTCTGCTCCAGATTGGTGTTTTCGCAATTTTGATATCCTCAACATAGGTTACAGTAGTAAAAACAAGGTGTGTCGTGAAGATCATTGATGAGAAAGCGCAACGAATCCGAAAATCCCTGGTTCGCTGGTATTTAAAACACAAGCGCAAGATGCCATGGCGCGAGACCCAGGACCCTTACCGGATCTGGCTTTCCGAGGTGATGCTCCAGCAGACCCAGGTGCAGACCGTTATCCCTTACTACCATCGGTTTCTGGAGCGGTTCCCCACTGTACAAGACCTGGCCCGCGGTGACCTCCAGGACATCCTCAAGATGTGGGAAGGCCTGGGGTACTATGCCCGGGCCCGCAATTTTCACCGGGCTGCCGGAGTAATTACGAATGATTACGGCGGGCAGGTTCCTGAAGATTGGGAAGCGTTTATAGCGCTTCCGGGTGTCGGCGAATACACCGCCGCGGCGGTCCAGAGTCTGGCCTTCGGTCAACCTCACGCGGTAGTGGACGGTAATGTCAAGCGGGTATTGGCCCGGCTTTTTGCTGTCGAAGAACCGGTCAACAAACCGAAAACTTACAAGCAGTTAAAGGATATCGCAGGCACGTTGCTGGACCGGAAGCAGCCGGGCAATTTTAACCAGGCGATTATGGAGCTGGGTGCATTGATATGCAAGCCGGCCAAGCCGCTTTGCGATCATTGTCCGGTGCAGAAGGACTGCATCAGCTTTCAGTTTGACCGTGTGGATGAGTTCCCCAAAAAGGAGAAGCGCAAGCCGGTACCCAAGTTAAACATGGTCGCGGGTGTGATTCGAAAAAAGGGCCGATTCCTGATAACCCGTCGTAAACCCGAAGGGCTGTTGGGAGGCCTGTGGGAGTTCCCCGGCGGTGAACTGGTGGAGGGAGAAACGGATGCCGCCGGTTGTATCCGCATCATTCACGAGAAAACCGGGCTCAAGGTCAACATCGATAACCACCTGGCCCGAGTCAACCATGCCTATACGCATTTCAAAATCACATTGGAGGTCTTCGTCTGTCAGGTGCAGCCCGGCAGCCGGGTCCGCCTGAACGGGCCGGTTGACTTTGATTGGGTTCGCCCGGCGCAGCTGGGTGATTACGCCTTTCCCAAAGCCAATCTCAAGTTTATGCACTTGATCGAATAGTTCCGCTCTGATTGCCGGTTTGATAATATTGCAAATTACGGGAGTACTGTATGCAATGCCCGGCCTGCCAGGCCCGTATCGGTTTGTTTAGCAACCCTCGGTTCCGGCTAACCTACGCCCTGAAAAAGGTGGGCACCTGTCCCCATTGCCAGGCTGCTCTACACCGATCCAATTACCCGACCTGGGCTTATTTCCAGGATATTCTATTTGCCATTTTCCTGATCGGTGCTATTTTTTTCCTGCTGGCAATGGTCTTTGGGACCGTTGTGGGGTATCAGACCGCGCTGGTGATTTGCTTCTGGTTTTGGATGATTTCGGCCGCGGTTATTGGTGTGATTGTATCTTTGAACGTCCTTTGGGCAGCAGCTAAGTGGTCTGCAAGTATCCAGGCTCGGCCAAAGAAAGGAGGACCGCGTGGCGACCAATCAGAAAAGCGTGATGATCACTGGAGCCAGTGAAGGCATTGGCCGAGCCTTTGCCCGCCGGCTCGCAGCAGAAGGTTATTGCGTAACAGCAACGGCCCGCAATGAGGCCCGTTTGCAGGAACTGTTGACGGAACTGGGTGATGGTGGGCACGCGTACCAAGTGGCGGACCTCTCCACGGAAAGTAGCATTGCGGAGATCGCCGCCAGCTTGGCTGCCGGGCGATTTAACCTGCTGATCAACAATGCTGGCTACGCTGTTTACGGCACCTTTTTCAAAGCTGACCTACCGCGGCTTGAAGCCATGATGCACTTGAACTGCAATGCTCTGGTGGCATTGTCGCATGCGTTCCTCCAGCAGGCCGAAAACGGCGATGCCTTGATTAACGTTTCCTCGGCGCTGGCGTTCATGCCCATGCCGTCTGCCGGAACATACGCCGCCACAAAGGCCTTTGTTACTTCATTTACCGAAACCCTCTGGCACGAGCAGCGCGCACGCGGTATTTATGTCATGGGCTTGTGCCCTGGTGTGACGGCCACGCAATTTCACGAACGGGCCGGCGGCGATGAAACCAACCGGCCACCGGCGGCCATTACCCAGACCCCCGAGGAGGTGGTAGCGACGGCCATGCAGGCCCTGGCGGAAAGGGCCAAACCGACGGTTGTCTCCGGAATGAAAAATAAGCTGGTCACGAACCTAACCCGCATCATGACGCGGAAGAGGATTGTCAAGATGATGGCCAAATTCTGATAGCATCCAAAAGGCGGCATTAACCAAGGTGGAAACCTGTGAACATCGAGACAGTGGGGTAAAAGAGTGATATGAAAGTTGCGCCGATTAAACCGACGATTGCATTCGAAGATTTTGATAAGGTCGATATCCGCGTTGGAACCATTTTACGGGTCGAAGATATCGAAGGGTCCAACAAACTGGTACGGCTGATCGTGGATTTGGGTGATCACGAAAGGACCATCCTGGCCGGCATCAAGCAGGAACGTGAAAATCCGGCCGAGATCGAAGGCCGCCAGGCGTTTTTTGTGGTCAACCTGGCCCCCCGTAAGATGATGGGCGAAGTGTCGGAAGGGATGTTGTTTGACCTGGGGTATGCCGATGGCATTGATCCGGTGCTGGCTGTGCCTGAGAAAGCGGTGCCCAATGGCGCCCGGGCCGGGTAGGACCATCGTAAACAATGACTGATAGAATAAGCTTGTGTAAGGAGGCGCTATGCACTGGGGATTAATCAGAACCATCATCATACTGCCGGGCACGGTCTTAGTATTCGTTCCGACAGCCCTCCTGCTTCTGGCGGATGGGACCAGCTTTGCCGCCGATTTCCAAAACCCGGCCGAGTTTACGTTTTATGCCGCCGGCATCCTCTTTGCGGCCGGTGGTTATCTGGCAGTGCGAACGGTTACACTTTTTACCTCCCGCGGAGAGGGGACGCCCGCCCCGTGGGATCCGCCACAGAAACTTGTCGTTCTGGGCCCTTACCGCTATGTTCGTAACCCTATGATTACGGGTGTCATCATTGTGCTGCTGGGCGAAAGCATCCTGTTTAACTCGTGGCTGATTTTTCTATGGACCCTGGTTTTTATAATCGGGAACATGCTATATTTACCCCTTGTGGAAGAAAAGGGACTGACCGCGCGGTTCGGCGACCCCTACCGCGAGTACCGGGACCAGGTTCCCCGCTGGGTGCCCCGCCTCGAAAAATGGGAACGCTGAGGTACAGATTGGAAGTTTAGGATATCGGCAGTATGATGTATGCAAAACGAATTCCCCTGTTAAAAGACCACCACACGCACCCGTCGCTTTATGCATCTTTGAGCAATAGCCTGGATCTGCGGACGGTTCGTGACAAAAACCAAGCCCTGGCATTGATACGGGTGAGCAAGACGCCGGCCACCGTCGTGTTCAGTTGGAACAACAGCCTTTACACCTTTGCGAAAGAAGAACTGGAGCGCCTCAAGCCGGTACTGATATGCAACGTGTCTCTACACAGCTTCTTGATGAACACACCGGCCAAAGAGAGGTTTGCGAAGGATTACCCCGAGATCGTGACCCATATCGAAGACCCCGACTGGGTCGAAAAAAATCTTCCCGATATCTTTAAATTCATTGTGAACATCCAGCCCGGTAGTGCTGACCAGGTGACCGCCTTCAACGAATACTTGAATCGCCAGGGCATCTGGTACGCCGAAGAGATGCTGCTGCCGAATGCGGCGGTCATCGACTACCATCGTGAGTTGGGATGCCTCGATCGGACCCGGTTCTGGGCCGACCTGAATCTGTTTCAAACGCAGGATGCCCGCATCCAAAAACAGGTGCACGGTATTAAGCTATTTACGGATGGCGCCCTGGGGCCCCGGACAGCCGCCCTCGCAGAGCCCTACCCTGAAGGCGGCCGCGGCATACTGATCTACACCCCGGATGAACTCACCGCAATTATCGAGCAGGTCACCGATTTGGGAAAACCAGTTGCGATTCATGCCATCGGCGATGCGGCCACTGATCAGGTGATCACAGCCCTGGAGCAGGTACTGCGTTCGCGTAGAGCACTGCCACCGCAGGTGCGCCTGGAGCATTGCCAGTTCATCTCGGCGGCCACGGCCCGCAGGGCCCGGGCGCTGGGGGTGGTGCTGTCCATGCAGCCCAACTTCAATTATGATTCCGTCCAATACCGGGACAGGCTTTCCCCGGCCTACTGTGTCAGCAACAACCCTTTTCGGATGCTGATCGATAACGTCGGTTTCAAGCCGGGAATAGACCTCATTTTCGGATCGGACGGGATGCCCCACGGAATAAAATATGCCCTGGAAATGGCGCTGTTTCCGCCGGTTCCGGGTCAACGGCTGTCCCTGGTTGAATTTATAGCCGGCTACTGTATGGAAACGGAAGAACACGGTTTCATTGATTTACAGATCGATGAAGCCAAGCAGACGGTATTGAGTCGCGTGGTTATGAGATGAAGGTGACGATTATTGACGGCAGTAGCACGGCCTCTATTCCGATCGCAGGTGAACTGTTCCGGGAATATGCCGAGTCCCTGCCGTTCGACCTCGATTTTCAGGATTTCAAAGAAGAGCTGGCGCATATCGATTCCCATTACGCCCCGCCCCGGGGGCGACTTTATATTGCCCTGGTGAATGGTGAGCCGGCCGGTTGCGTGGCGCTGCGCTATTTTGAAGATGGTGTATGCGAGATGAAACGCCTGTATGTACGACCTGCCTTACGGGGGCGGGATATCGGCCGGCAGCTGGCCGAAACAATCATTGAGGCCGCCCGCGAAATCGGTTACGATTACATGCGTCTGGATACGGTTCCGGCTATGCAAGCCGCCAACCAGCTCTATATCAAACTGGGATTCGAACCAATCGATGCCTATCGCTATAATCCGGTTGAGGGGGCCATTTATCTAGAATTGAGACTGGATGAAGACAATCGCAACGATTAGAAGTGCTGTACGAGCGGATATCAAACAGCTGGCCGCGACTATTCAAGCAGCCCACGCTGATGTCGCCCACAGATTCAGCCTGACACCGACAAACTGTCCGAAGCACCCATCCAACTGTACGCCCGGCTGGATTGAGAGCGATCTGGACCGCAGCGTCCGCTACTTTGTGGCGGAGTGGGAAGGGGCCCCCGTAGGGTGTATAGCAATGGAACACGCCAAACCGCAGATGGTATATCTCGAGCGATTATCTGTGTTGCCCGACCAGAGGCGCCGGGGGATTGGCCGCAGCCTCGTTGAATGTGTATTTCGCGAAACCGCTCATCTGGGCGTCCCCCGCATCGGGATTGGAATTATCGCTGATTTTATTGAGTTGAAGCAGTGGTACCAAAAGCTGGGATTCCGGGAAGGGGAGATAAAAACCTTTGAGCATTTGCCTTTCCGGGTGCTGCTGATGGCTTACGATTTGCCTTAATTGGGTGTTATGTCCAGATTACTATCAATCATCGGAATCTGTTTTTGCCTGGGATGCCTTCATCCGGCAATCCTATGGGCGGAGGAGAAAACTTTGCGGGACGAATGCGTGATCGTATTGCACGGCATGGGCCGGACCAAATATGCCATGCGTAAAGTAGAGCAGAAACTCCGGGAGGAAGGATATACCGTCTGGAATAAAAGTTATCCGTCCACGAAAAAGTCTATCGAGGATCTGGCCAATGAGCATATTTCCAAAGGCCTGCAGGTCTGTCGCCGCGCAGGGGCCCGCAAGATTCATTTCGTGACCCATTCGCTCGGCGGGATACTGGTCCGATACTACCTGCAGGACAACGCTATCGAAGATCTTGATAAAATCGTCATGCTCAGCCCTCCCAACAAGGGTAGTGAAATCGCAGACAACCTCCGAGATCTCAAAGTTTATCAATGGATGATGGGCCCGGCGGGACAGCAGCTTGGAACAGATGCCAAGAGCCTGCCCAACACGCTGGACAAGATCGATGCCACGGTCGGCATCATCACCGGTAAAAGTTCCTCCGATCCCTGGTTTTCGCCATTTATACCGGGTGAGGATGATGGCAAGGTGTCGGTCCAGAGTGCAAAGCTGGAAGAGATGACCGATTTTTTAGTTGTAGAGGCGGGCCACACCTTCATCATGAGCAACCGCTCTGTGTTAGAACAAATACAACACTTTTTGAGAGAAGGGGTTTTTAAAAGGTGAAAAACGCCGGTCTTGCCGTAGGATGCCTGCTGGTACTGTTTTTAGGATACCAGTGGCTGTCGTCATCCTCACCTGATATTCGAAATGCAAAACCCACCGGCAAGACCATTGTTTGCTTTGGAGACAGCCTGACATACGGTACCGGCGCCGGCCAGGGGATGGATTACCCGTCCCAACTGTCAGGCCTGATCGGGCGGCCGGTCATCAATCTGGGGGTACCCGGCGACACCACAACCGGAGCGCTGGCGCGCATCGAGACCGTGTTGGCCAAAGAGCCCCGCATGGTCCTGCTGACATTGGGGGGCAACGATCTAAAAAACCGGGTGCCGAAGGAGACCGCCTTTAAAAACCTGGAGCGCATCATTCAAATGATCCAGGACCGGGGCGCCCTGGTGGTGGTCGGTGGGATCGACATCCCTTTTTACGGGCGTGGCTTTGGAACTGCATACGAAGAGTTGGCCGTCAAAACCGGTTCGGTTCTCATACCCAATGTCTACAAAGACATCATGGGCCGATCCAGCCTGATGAGTGATCCCATCCACCCGAACAGCGCCGGCTACACCATATTGGCCGGACATTTTTATGAAGCGATCAAGCCCTATCTTTAGTATTCGAAACTAAACCATGCAGGGTCTTGATTGTCATACTAGCGCAGGCCGGTATCCAGTGTATTTATCGGATGTAAAACTGGATGCCGGATACGTCATCCCGGACTTGATCCGGGACCGGCATGACGGGTGAAGGTTAGATTACCAGAAACGAAATTCTATAACGATAGTTAATTCAGGGGTTGGGGAGTTTTCTTACTAAATACCCGTCATCCCGGCCCCTCACTGAATGCGGGATAAACTGCAGCCGGGATCCAGTACACTTAATGAACACGACCCTGGATGCCGGATCAGGTCCGGCATGACGCCAAAAACTCCCCGACCGCGCAGTCAATTACACTGACTTTGTATGAATTCCCATTTGAAACAATCTAAACCCGAAATCCTCGGCGGAATTGCCACTGGGATCGGTAGCACGCCTTTCAAAGAGGCAGCGCCGGCTATAGAGATGATTAGAAAGCATCTTCCCCATGTGCCTCACTGGCCACAACTGCCCCGGCGAGGCGCCCGGGAGGGGCTCATTTTTCAAGCCATGCGCTGCCTGGTGGACACCGGGCTGGTCCGGGTGGATGGCGATGAAGCCCGGTTCGACACGGCGGCATACAATTGGCCGGAGCGATTGACCGCATTTTACACGATCTGCCTGGCGGCCGAACAAGGGACGGTGGAAGCAATGGAGCGGTTTGCCTTTGGTACGGATGCCGCTGCAGGCTTTCAGGCGTTTATCGACGATCTAAAGGCCGATCCCGCGGCTGCCCGTTTCATCAAAGGACAGGTAGTGGGGCCACTGACAATGGGGTTCCAGCTAAAAGATGGGGATGGCAACCTGGCCTTTTACAATGATGAGCTCAGAGACCTGGTGGTCCGCACCCTGGCGCTGCATGCCGGCTGGCAGTGCGTGCGCCTGGCCGCGGTCGGGCTGCCGATCATTATGTTCATTGATGATCCCACCGTGGCCGCCTACGGTACCCACGCCCACATTACCCTCGCAAAAGAGATGATCTTGGAGAGCCTGGACCAAGTGATCGGTGCTATCCACCAGCGCGGAGCCCACGTCGGGATCCATTCTTGCGATGCCACAGACTGGTCGCTTTTATTTGCAACCGGTACCGATATTGTCAGCTTTGACGCCCATAGCTTCAGTGAATCCATGATTTACTACCCGGCAGAACTTCACACGTTTTTGGAGCGTGGCGGAAGGGTTGCGTGGGGTATCGTGCCTACCAGTGAGGCAGCCTTTGCTGAAAATGGAGACACCCTGTTGTCCCGCCTTTACCAACTTTGGGAGCGGCTGGTCGAGTTGGGTGTCGATCAGGAGCTTTTACAGCGGCAAAGCCTGATAACCCCGGCATGCGGCACCGGATTGCTTTCGGAAAAATTGGCTGAAACTATTTACGGCCTTACCGCCGAGGTGTCGGCGGCGGTGATGGAGAAGATACAATAGGTTCAAAGGTTTAGGGTTCAGAGGTTCAAAGGTTTTAACCCAGAACCGTGAACGGGGAACCTTGAACCTGTGATTCATTAGAAGCTGTCTTAAAAATTGGATTTTGGTCCAAGGTCAAGGCGGACGCGAGGTTAAGACCGGAGGAATACATGTAAGTATTTCGAGGATCTGAACGGAGCGCCCAACGCTGAGATTGGGCCAAAAGACTTTTTTAAGATGGTTTCTAGTTGTTTTCCGGTTTGAGTTCCGCAAACGGCTCGGTCTGCGGGGAGCAACCGGAGCAATCCTTGCAGTTGTTTTTGCGAGCCCATTCCATCAGGGTGTGGCAGTCATAGGCTTCCGGTGGTTTGGTAAGAATGGTATTAAGGGTTGGTTGCTCGAACTTGATTTCGGAATCACGGCCCAGGGATTCCCGATAGACCGCCAGGCAATAATTGATGGCGCCTTTCTGCGTCGTTCGTTGGAATTTAATGATATTGCTAATATCGCTGGTGTCAATTTCATGGTCTCCGTGAACCGCCACGTACAGTTTTGTGACGATGTCCAGGATATCCGGATCGAACTTGATTTTGTCGGCGGCTTTGTCCGGGTCGGTTTCAATATCTGCATATTGCTGTAAAAAGTCATTGACCTTCCAGCCGATATAGGCCAGCCATTTGTGGGGTAGGTTCTGGGGCAGCAGTTCACTGGGCTCGGCCCGATCAAATTCCTCTTTTAAAGATACGTTCATTTTCGCGATTCCCTCCGGTTCAATTTTTAGTTAACTTAATACAAGTTCGTGATTTTGCAAGCTTCAAGCACCCTATCTCCCAGTTTTAATTTGGAATCATTAATGCTATGACATTTTACAGGCCGACTCGATAGTAATAGCCGGGAAATCTTACAAGGGCAGGGAGTTCATATGAATGCCAAAGTACACGAAATAATAGATTGTTTTGAGAGAATCAACGAAATACCCCGCTGCAGTGGAGACGAGGCCGCCATAGGGGCCTGGCTAATTGAATGGGCCGCGCAAAACGGCTTTAGCCACCGCAGCGACGAGGCTGGCAACCTGATTATCGATGTGCCCGCTTCACCTGGCTATGAGGCGGCACCCGGGGTCATATTCCAGGCTCATATGGATATGGTGTGTGAGAAGACGCCTGATTCAAAACACGATTTTTCCAAAGATCCCATTCGAATGGTGACCCGGGGAGAGTGGCTGACCGCGGAAAAGACCTCGCTTGGTGCCGACAATGGTGCCGCGATTGCCCTGGGGATGGTACTGGTTACCGACCCTGGGGTGCAGCACCCGCCCATGGAACTGCTTTTTACGGTGGACGAGGAGTCCGGCTTGGTAGGTGCCAAAAAATTGCCGGATAATTTCATCCAGGGCCGCATTCTCCTGAATGTAGATTCCGAGGATGAAGGTGTCTTTACCGTGGGCTGTGCCGGTGGCATCGACACCCTGATGACACGCGAGTTCAAGCTGGCCGGTGTGCCGGAAGGTTATGTAACAGTCGACATCAGTACAGGCGGCATACGCGGTGGGCATTCCGGTATCGATATCGGTAAACACCGTGCAAATGCCAACAAGGTCCTGGCGCGACTGCTGGTGATTGCGGACCGGTGCAGCGATATCCGTCTTATTGCGTTAAAGGGGGGGACCAAGCACAATGCGATTCCACGCGAAGCAATGGCGACAATCGCGCTTCCCGGCAATGCCCTGGCGGAAGTTGAAAAGCGGGTGCGTGAATTGGCCTCCGAAATAGAGGCCGAGTATAAAGTCACCGAAAAAAATCTCACTGTAAAATTTGAACGGGTAACCGGCAAGGCGGATGAAAAGACTCTTGCCGGGGACGATACCGGTGAGGTGATAGCGGCCCTGCTGGCCATGCCTAACGGGGTTTTGGAAACCGTACCCGGAGAGATCGGGCGTGTGGAAACGTCCTGCAATACAGCGGTCCTGGGCTTTGAACATAACCAAATTTCTATCCTCGTTAGTCAACGCAGCTGCGTGATGTCGCGACTAAAGGCGCTTAATGAGCAGGTGGCGGCTGTGGCGGCAATGCTTGGGGCGGATACGAAAACAACCAATAAATATCCTGCCTGGCCGGTGAAGGAAAATGCGCCACTGCTGGAGCGGTGCCGCCAGGTTTATAAGACCTGCTTTGACAGAGAACCGGTTGTGGAGGTGATCCATGCCGGTCTGGAATGTGCCGTCATCGGGGCAAAATATCCGGGGATGGAGATGATCTCCTTTGGTCCGACCATGCAAAATCCTCACTCTCCGGACGAAAGGTTAAATATCCCCTCCATGGGCAAACTGTGGGATTTTGTGGTAGCGCTCATGGCGTCCTTCAAACCGGAGGGAAGTGCAGGGGCCTGAAGTGATGCCGCGCTAGGTGCCTTTTACGATCCGGCTGATTACCGATGTGATTGTATCGGGAGAATAACCGCGATTGTAAAGGTAGCGGTAGAATTTCGATTTGCGTTTCCGGGGGTCTTTCTCACGGTTGAAGGTTGCCTGCTTTTTGTGGGCCACAGCTGCAGCGCTGCTTATTTCCTCGGAATGGGGATAGCCATTTTCCAAACAGCTCTCGATAGTCTCGGTGTCTATCCCCTTTTTACGCATGGCGCTGCGCGCATACCGCCGGCCGTAGCCCTTTCTTTTCAATTCTTCCAGGTACCGCCAGGCTGTATCCGCATCGTCGATGTAATTCAAACGTTCGCATTCCGCCACCACCTGCGTCACGATATCCGGCTTGATTCGCCGGCTTTTCAGTTTGCGGGCAAGCTCGCTGGAGGTGTGGCCGCGACCGGTCAGAATCCGCACCGCCGTCTCCATGGCAGCTTTAAACCGGATGTCAGAGCGCGTATCTTTTTGCATAAAGTCTTTTCCCGTAGAGTCGGCAGTTGAATCAGAAAAACAAAATACCAGACTGCCAGCGTAATTGCAAAAAGACGTTCGGGCTGTTTTCTTTTTGTTGAATCAGTGTTAAGGGTGACGCTTCAAAGCCGACCGGGCTTTTCCGGGCGGCGGAAACCGATTTGGGTTTAAGGAGATTTTTAGGTGTTTGGCAATAGAATCAATTGGTTGCCGGTTATCAGCCTTCTAACGGCTACCGTGCTGTGGGCCAGTTCCTTCATCGCTTTGAAACTGGCCTTTCGAACTTACGATCCCATGTTTGTGATATTCGGCCGTATGGTTGTCGCCAGTGCCTGCTTTCTGTTCTTTTTACCGGGTTTTTTAAAAAAGCTCGATTATCGGCGCGGCGATATCCGCCGGATTACCTTTATGGCTTTGTGTGAGCCCTGCCTATATTTCATTTTCGAAGCCAAAGCGGTCGTGAACACAACGGCCTCCCAGATGGGTATGATCTGTGCGACCTTACCGCTTATTGTGGCGGTGGTGGCCTGGATCTTTTTGAAGGAAAACATTTCCCGACGGATGGTGGCCGGTTTTTTTCTGGCCATCGTGGGTGCCTGTTGGCTAAGCATCAGTGCGGAAGCATCCCATGATGCCCCTAATCCGGCCCTGGGCAACTTTTACGAATTTCTGGCCATGGTCTGTGCGGCCGGTTACATCACCACCTGCAAATACCTGACATCCCGGTATTCGCCATTTTTTCTAACAGCCATACAGGCTTTTGTCGGGGCGGTTTTCTTTCTGCCGCTGGCCCTATTCCCGGAATCCTCGCTGCCGATTGCCTTTGAAGCGACCGCTACCGGAGCGGTGGTCTACCTGGGCGCCGTGGTAACATTGGGTGCTTATGGCTGCTATAATTACGGTGTAAGCAAACTACCTGCCAGCCAGGCGACGGCTTTCATCAACTTGATACCGGTCTTTACCATTATCATGGGATGGCTGATCTTGGGAGAGAAGTTCAATTTCATGCAGTACCTGGCGGCAGCTATGGTATTTGCAGGGGTGATCATAAGTCAGGATAACACAGGTCGGGAAGCTGCAGTTTCAGAAACATAGAAGATTCAATACGCTTTCGAAGGCATCAAGGAGGAGAGATGGAGTGTATCAAAGAGCAGAACATGCAAAATTGCAACTGCACCTATGAACCCTGCCCCCGCAAAGGCAACTGCTGCGAGTGCCTGCGCTATCATTTGAATATGCGTCAGCTGCCCGGCTGTTGTTTTTCGACGGCCGCTGAGGCTACCTGGGATCGGTCTTTTGATCATTTTGCCCGGTTGGTGCAGGGCGGCAAGGTTTAAAATCCAGGTCTAAAAAGAGACCCAATCGGACCCTGATTGGTTGTTTCGGTGTTTGCGCCGCCCATAAAGCGTTGGGATGTTTGGTATAAGGCCATTTTCTATAACCTCTTCAGTGAGGGTATTTCCCGCGGCTCGCTGCAATGAGTTCTTAACGCAGTCATTCTGTCCAAGGAATAGATATGCTTGATAAATCTGGAATGCAAAAATTGAGGAATTTTGACGGCAGCCGGGATTGCTTTGCCTGCGGGCCTGAAAACGAGCATGGGCTCCAGATGGATTTTTACAGCGATGGTGAAAGGGTCCATTGCTGGCTGACGGTTGACCGGCAGCATTGTGGGTGGCGCAAACTGTTACATGGCGGAATCGTTTCAACGATACTCGATGAGGCGATGAGCTGGTCGGCCCACAATTTACTCCAGAAGCTGATTCTCACCAAGTCGATTCAAGTCGAATTTCACCGGCCCGTCTATGTCGAGAAGCCCTTGTATGTGGTTGGCCGAATCGCTGCCATTAACAGCGAACGTGAAGCTGTAATGGAAGCGATTTTAGAAAATGACGCCGGGGAAAAATGCGCCACCGGCAGGGGCATATTTGCCACCATGACCCCTAAAATCGCCCGCCGTATGAAGGTGATTGACGAAGCAGTAATCCAGGCCTTCGAAAAACATTTCGACCTTTAAGAAGCCATCTCAAAAGCGTCTTTTGGCACAATCTCTGCGTTGGGCGTAAAATTCAGCACGAAGTGAAGCTCCTGCGCTATCCTCGAAATACTATAGTATTTACCACTCAAGGCATTGGCTTCGCTGGCACCTCTGGTTTAAATTTTACGTCCGCCTTGACCTTGAACCAAAATCCAATTTTGAGATGGCTCCTTTATTCGTGAATTTTTTGTCGACAACACTTCAGGGCCGGATTCATCTTCCCTTTTAGCTATTCCGGGCAAGAGGATGCAGTAAAATTTGATAGTGTCCGTTCACAGGTGGTAGATTTTGGTTCGGAGCAAGGCCTGAGTGCTTTTGAGACCGGAGGCGTAGCAGACGCTACGTCGAGGATCTCACAAGAACGAAAACGCGGCTCCGGGCCAAAAGATGCCGCCTGTGAACGGACACTTAGCGGGTAGCGATGGTGACCCCCGCCCCCACCATAATCGTCCCGGCCCCCCGGTTGAGATTGCGCATCGCCCGGGGTTTTGTAAAAAGCACCCGGGCCCGGGCCGCAGAATAAGCGTAGATTCCTAATGTCAGAACCAATACAGTAGCCACCAGTCCGGCAACAATACAAACATCGCCGACGGTCAGCCGGCCCAGATCCATAAAGGTGGGTAAGAAGCCGGCGTAAAATAGAATGACCTTGGGATTGCCCAAAGTAATGACCAACCCGCCCAGCATCCGCTGATTGCCAGGTTGGTGGTTAGCCACGTTCTGTTCACCCGGCGGAATCGGTTTGGTTAACCATAGCTTGATGCCCAGCCAGATCAGGTAGCCGCCGCCGGCCAGCTTTACGACCACAAATAGCTCTCCCAGGGTACGGGCCAGGGCGGAGAGTCCGTAAACAGCCAGTAGTAAAAATATCAGGTCGCCGGCGACGATGCCGAATATGACATCCAGGGCCGAACGAAAACCACCCGCCAATGCCTGGGCCACGGTTGCAAAGACGCCGGGTCCCGGACTGGCCGCCAGGATGAACATGGCAACTGTAAACGCAAGGGCGGATTCGATGGTCATGAGGTCTCCTCTGCTAATCGGGCGGCGACGTGTGCTATGTGGCGGTTGTCTGTGCCGCAGCAACCTCCCAGAATGCGGGTTCCGAAATCTTTGTGAATCTGCATCATAAGATCGGCGAACGGCTCTGGTTCAGTGGTGTCCAAGTAGGGCAGGTTGTCCAGTTCCTCGGGGCTTTTGGAGGAGGTGTTGCCCTGGAATCCGATGACGCGCTCAGACAGCGTAGCATCTGAAGCTGTTTCCCTAGTCATGGCCTCCATAAACACCGCTGGGTGGACACAGTTGATCATATAAAAAATAGGCGCCTGATCGGTTTCGTGATCGATTTGGGCAACAGCCTTATGTAAGGGGGTTCCGTCCAGAACGGTGCCGTCCGGCCGGATGACAAAACTTAGCACGCTCGGGATGCCGGTTCGGGCAATAGCGTGGGCAATGCCGAGGGCTTCGGAAACGGCCGGTAGCGTGGCGGCCTTGATGAAGTCTACCCCGCTGGCAGCCAAGGCCTCCACCTGCGGCCGATGGAACTGCTCAGCCTCTTTTGCGGCGAGGGCCTCCTGTGGTTTGTACGCGTCATTGCGGCAGCCGAGCATACCGGCCAGGAAAAGTCGCTCTTGATAGGCACCAAAACCGGCGCGGATCTCTCTCAGGAATGCGACGCAATCTTGATTGAGCTGATCAACCGGGCCGCAACCCGTGCTAGCAATTCTCTCCGGATTGGCGCGCCAGGTCGGGGCCAGGGTCAACATCGGCAGATTATAGTGTTGACCTATGGACAGGTATTGCTGGTATAGTTCCGTGAGGGCCTGGCGGCCACTTTCACTGTAGATAAGGCCGGCGTGGGCGATTTCAGGGTCAAGCTCAACCCCCGGGTTACGGCGGATGCGCTCCACCATAGCGCCTTCAGTGAGGATAGGGCTCTGCCCCCGAATTGTCTGTTCGAAATTCATTAAAGCTTCTCATCAAGATTGAATTGAAGCTGTATTGATATGCCCGTCTCGACAAAAAGTCAATCATATTGAGGCAGTGTATGACTATCCGGTTTGACAGAGTGGCCGCACCAAAACCGACCAATGGGTTCAATTCGCCAGATTTGAAGCCCGAGGGTCAATTTTACGAGTTGTGGAATCCGGAGGGTAAAGGCTATTGGAAAAATTTTCTCACGTGAGAGGGACACGATCAGCAGTAAAGAAAAATAGGATACGCCCATGAGTTCAAAAGCATATTTTGATAAAGTGGCCGGGGATTGGAGCACTATGCGAAGAGCCTTTTTTTCAGAGTCCATCCGGGAAAAAGCTTTTGCCGTCGCCGATCTCGAAGCCGGAAAAACCGCTGCCGATATCGGAGCCGGAACAGGATTTATTTCAGGGGGGTTGCTAGCCGCGGGGCTGAACGTTATCGCCGTGGACCAGAGTGCCGCAATGCTGGCGGAACTGAAAACGCAGTTGGGAGCTTCCAGCGCAATCGACTGTCGCCAGGGTACGGCCGAACAACTGCCCATCGAAGATGAGCAGGTGGATTATGCGTTTGCCAACATGTACATCCACCATGTGGAAAAGCCGCCCGTGGCCCTCAAAGAGATGACCCGTATTCTCAGGCCGGGCGGGCGCTTGGTCATCACTGATCTCGACCAGCATGACTTCGAGTTTTTACGTCGGGAGCATCACGACCGGTGGATGGGTTTCAAGCGTGAAGATTTCCAAAACTGGATGCTGGCCGCGGGCCTTGCGAATGTTCATATGGATAGCGCCGGCGGCAACTGCTGCGCCACTTCTTGTGAGACCGGGTCACAGGCCGCGGCTTCAATATTCGTAGCTTCAGGCGAGAAACCATGCTGATCACCCTCGTTGAGACAACCGGCCTGGTAGGGATAATTATCCGCAGTAAAAATGCCGCGTAGCTCCTGGCGAATGATACCCCCGCGTATCTCCGACTTTGCAGTCCTGCTCCGCAGGGCATTTCAAACAGCCTATCTCGGTCACCACCAGACACGCAGCTGCATTTAAATTTTTGCCACCGCTATCTTCCAGTTTGTACTTGACATAGCTCAGTATTGCCAATATACACATACACCCTATATGTATATAAGGAGGTAGCGATGGCTCTATGTGGAGACGACCATGGAAAGGTGATTGCCCGTATCAACCGGATTGAAGGCCAGGTGCGTGGTCTGAAAAAAATGGTGGCCGAGGATCGCGACTGTCTGCAGGTATTGAAACAGATTGCCGCCGCCAGCGGGGCCATGCGCTCCCTGGGTGGGGTCATTCTGGAAGACCATCTGAAAGGCTGTGTGGCGACAGCCATCCAGGAGAAAGACAACGCAGCGGAATTGATAACCGAGGTGATCGACATATTCAACAAGTTCAGTAAATAGGTTTGAGCTCATGATTGGACGGTATGCAAAACTGGGCGTATATCACGAACTCCTGCGCATGAAGGACTTTTACATCTCATTTGCCGCAGCCGCCTTGGGGCTGGTAAGTTACATCATCGATTACGGCAATCCGGTGCCCAGTGTCCTGGGGAATTCTCTGGCCCTGGTGTCGGTCGCCTTCAACGGCCTGCCCATCATCTGGGGCGCCATCAGGGGGCTCATCAACAAAAAGGTCAACGTTGATGAACTGGTGAGCCTGGCTATTATTGCCAGCCTGATCCAGGGTGAATACCTGGCGGCGGCGGTGGTGAGTTTCGTCATGACGCTGGGCGGATTGATCGAACAGGTCACCGCTGAATCTGCCCGTAAGGCCATTCGGTCCTTGGTCGGCATAGCCCCCCAAACGGCAACCTTGGTGACCGGCGCAGTGGAAAAGGAGGTGCCCATAAAAGAGGTGTCGGTCGGGGACCTCATCCTGATAAAGCCCGGGGATCGAATTCCCGTGGATGCTAAGGTCGTTACTGGGGTTTCGGCTATCGATGAATCGGCCATGACCGGTGAGCCGCTGCCGGTTGAGAAGCAGGTCGGCGACCTGGTTCTGGCCGGGACCTTGAACCATAATGGGGTTATCAGGGCACGCACGGTAAAAGTTGGGCAGGATACCACCTTGGGCAAAGTGATCAAGCTGGTCAGTGAAGCCGAAAAGCACCGCCCCCAGGCTATCCGCCTAATTGACCGTTACGCGACCTGGTTCACGCCGACCATTCTGGCCTGTGCAGCGGTTACCTATCTTTTTACGGGGGACATCAATCGGGCCGTGGCCGTTTTGATCGTTGGCTGTCCGTGTGCCTTAATCCTGGCCGCACCTACCGCCACCGTGGCGGCTTTGGGACGAGCAGCAAAATCCGGCATCCTGGTCAAGGGTGGGCAGTATCTGGAACGCATCGCGGACGTTAAAGCGGTTTTGTTCGACAAAACCGGGACCCTGACTTTAGGTGAACCCCGCGTGGCCGAGATAGCCAGCGCAAAAGATCTCACGCAGGAAGAAATATTGGCAAGTGCGGCAAGTGCCGAGCAGCACTGTACCCACCCATTGGCACGTGCCATCCTGAAAGCCGCCCATTATGCTCGGGTAGCCATACAGGGAGCCGAAAACACTTTTCATGAAATTGGTCTCGGCGTGCGAGCGATGGTGGACGGCGCCTTGGTCGAAGTCGCCAGCTCAACAACAGTCGACAATACCGCAGCCTTACCCGGTCCACTGCGAAAGGCTTTAGATGAATCCTTATCTCAGGGGACAACACCCCTGGTCGTTTACCGGGACAAGGATCCGGTAGGGTTGATCAATGTTATCGACCAGTTGCGGCCAGCAGCGTCGCGGACGGTGCAGGGCTTTGCCGATCTTGGGATCAGTGACATGGCTATCCTGTCCGGCGACCATGAAAAAGCGGTGCGGCGGGTTGCCGCGGCGGCGGGTATCCGGGGTGTACATGCCAAACTGCAGCCCCAGGACAAAGTGGATATCATTACCAGCTACCAGGATCGAGACCTACCGGTCCTGTTCATAGGCGACGGGATCAACGATGCTCCCGCCCTGGCCGTCTCCCAGGTGGGGGTTGCCATGGGCGCCGCCGGTACGGATGTGGCCCTGGAGACAGCCGACATTGCGCTGACCCACGACGACCTTTCGAAGTTGCCGTGGCTCATCCGTCTATCTCGCCGCATGCTGGCCATCATCAAGATCAATATCGTGTTCGGCCTGGCGTTCAATGCCCTTGCCGTGATCGCCAGCGGAATGGGTTGGCTGACACCGATCATGGCCGCCATCTTACACAACATCGGCAGCGTCCTGGTGGTTCTGGCCTCGGCGAGTTTGGCAGTCTTCCCTGAAAAAACCTGAAGGCAGACAATCAGGATTCTGCTGCCGGCATCAGGGGCCGCCACCATTTTGTCGTCGTAACCGGCTGCCCGAAGACGGTCGTGGTGCCTACAACCGGGGTGACTGCCTGAATGCCGGCTTTGTCGGCTGCGGCCGTCAGGCGCTCCATTGGCTCGTACCAGGCATGCAGCGACAAGTTGAACGTCGCCCAGTGGATCGGGTGCAGCAGCCCGCCGCCTAGATCCAGGTGAGCCTGCACGGTTTCTTCGGGGAACATATGCACCGGATGCCAGGCTTCATTGTAAGCCCCGCACTCCAGGAAGGTCATATCAAAGGGGCCGTATTTTTGGCCGATGCGCTTGAAGCCGTCAAAATACCCGGAATCACCGCTGAGATAGATATTGTGGTGTGGCCCGGTCACAACCCACGAAGCCCAGAGGGTTTTATTGCGGTCGGTTAACCCCCGGCCTGAGAAATGCTGGGCCGGGGTGGCGGCAATTCTCAGTTTTCCGTCGAGATAGATTTCCTCCCACCAATCCATTTCCACGATTTTCTCCCGGGGTATGCCCCAGTCTGCCAGGCGGTCTCCCACCCGAAGCGGGACGACAAATTGTCTGGTTTTCGCCTGCAGCCGCTGCAGGGAATGTTTGTTGAGATGGTCGTAGTGGTCGTGGGAAATTATGATCGCATCCAGAGCGGGCAGCTGACTTACATCAACCGGCACATCCCCGTTGAAGCGCGTTGGTCCCAAGATCGATACCCGGTTTTGGAAGACGGGGTCCATCAAGATTTTGAAGCCGTCAATGTTGAGCATCAGGGAAGAATGTCCCAGCCAGGTAACGTTCAATTGATTGTCGCCGGGATTCTTGAAATGGGCGAGATCGACGCGAACGCGGGGTAAGCTCAAATCCGGCGTACGGTTGTTGCGCGTGAAAAGAAATTCCCAGGTGGTGGCGGCCATTTCGGAAAATGAGGGTGTATCGGCCTTACCGTTCCCACGGAATCTACCATCGTGGTTTTGATCAGAATCTTGGATCCTGGGTGACTGAACTGGTCCCGGCGGGTTCAGGGCCGGTGCATTTGCTGTAAGCGTTAACATCAGAATGACTCCTGTAGATAGTAATATAATGGTTTTGATTGGCATGATTATCTCTATAAGTGAATGTTCATTTATTTAATTGACAAAATTTTATATGGAAGCAACTCATAAATTGGATTTTGGCTTAAGGTCAAGGCGGCCGCGAGTATCAAACCGGAGGAATACATCGGGTATTTCGAGGATTTGATATGAGCACCCAACGCCGAGATTGGGCCAAAGGACTTTTTTGAGTGTTTCTAAAGTTTTATGGCATCCCACGCCAGCCCAAAGGCCGTTTCTATGTTTGCCGGACTGGCTTTAAAATCTTGGCAATGCTTGGGATTGGCCAGCATCATGACCGGATAGAAGATAAACGCTTTCAAGATATCGAAATCCACATCCTTGATGATCTTTTGGTCAATCCCTTTTTGCAGGACCCGGATCAACGGTTCGAAATATTTCTCAACGTCGCGTTTATCGACCAGCTGGCTGTAGGGTGAATTTGCAAATTGCTCGGCATATTCAAAATAGTTTGAATTTTCAGATATATAGTCGAACATGCGAACCCAGACCTCTTTGAAGACATCCCGGAGCGGCCCATCCGGGTCAAATCCGGCAAGCAGCACCCGGCTCATGTCCTGCTTGATATCGATGTAGGTCGAAACCAGCAGATCCTCCTTGTTTTTGTAATAAACATAGAGGGTAGCGGGGGAAACGCCGGCCTCCTTGGCAATCTTGGAAACTGAACTGGTGGCAAAACCGATGTCATTGACAACTTTTATCGTAGCTTCAAACAAGGCCGCTTGTTTCTCATCATCTCTCGTACGCATGGTTCTAAAATAAACGATCATTCATTTATGTCAAGCCAATTTTTCTAAAATTTGCGAATAGCCGGTAGAGATTTATGTAATTTTCGGTTTGTTTACAGGGGTGTATTTAAATCAAATAACCCCTTATGTCCCAGATTATCCTCAAATGAACGTTTTATCTTGACCAAAGAGTGCAAAAAGGTCATATAGGAATTATCAGACATATAATTGACCATATAAATGGGAGGCCAAAATGGAAATGACCCAACCGGAAATCATCCAGGTTCTCAGGCGCCGAATTGGGCTCAATCAGGGAACTTTCGGGTCTCGTTCATTCAACACCAGTTTCGAATCAGGACGTACCAAAGTAAAGAAGATCGAACTGGGCAAACAGAATCCCACCTATGAAGATTTGAAAAAAATGGCCGGCGTACTCGGTGTTTCCGTGGGGACGCTTATGCCGGAAACCGATGCCGACGCCATTCAAACCGCCCCGGCGGTGGAAGGTGTCGTCATTACCAAAGAGGTCCTGAAGCTCTTTCCCGGGTTGGAGACCTATGTCGAGATGTTCAACAATGCCGCCAAGCTGGGCGATGAAGAACTCATTGACTATATTTCAGAGAAGATTGCGGCGCTGCTGACAACGGAGGGGGCGGCTGTTGCAGTTAACCAGTAATGAAGGTGCCCTGGGGGAAGTCAAATGAACGAAAATTACAATCTTTACCGGCAGATGCTATTGGATGCCCAGAAGGTAAAAGATATAAAACTAACGCGCCTGGTTCAGAAACGGCTCGTTCCCCACTTAAAAACCAGTCGGGAAAGTTGCAATAAAATCATACCCTTTCCGGTGGCACCGGTTTTCTGTACCGAAACCGAACCGCCCCTTTTCGGTCAGGAACAGCAGTTCTTAGCAGGGTCGTCCCAGCTATTCATCTTGCTCGGCTTTACCGGGGTTTGGTTGTTCTATCCGGTTATGGCCTGGTTGTTCATGCCTTAGCATAGATCCTCATGCCCAGTATCTAATACACTCATTTCTAATTTTCTGACAAAGCCACACCCATCCGGATGCGGCTTTTCTATTTGGGGCTTCATAAATGAAGGCTAAATTAACTCCGCGAAAAACCGGACGTTTTTTGGGTGGATTGATTAGGATCTAAATGAGAACGGAAATGTCTCTCTCTCTTTTTGAAATAAAGATAGGCACAAATGCCCAGTCCAATAGTCCCGAAGCCGCACAGGGCCGGAACCGGACGGCTTTTAATGGAAAACCAGATGATCCACAGGTTGCCGGCAATGAAAATAAGCGGTGTTAGGGGGTAGCCAAAAGTGCGGTAGCCGCTTGGGTTGGCGCCATTTTTTAGCCTTAGACGAACGAGGCCAATCACCGTCAACATGGCAAAAAGCGAAAGGGTGAAGCCGATATAGATGAGAAGCTTTTCGTAGGATGCGGTAATGATCAGGATGATGGCGATGCCGGCCTGTAAAAAAATCGAGTGGGCCGGGGTGTGCCTGGCTTTGCTGACCTTGGCAAAAAGTTCGAAGAAGATCCTGTCCTTCGACATGGCATAGTACACCCGGGGACCGGTCATGATCATGGCGCTGAGCACGGAAAGCAAGCCTATCGCGATGGCGCCGCTGACCACCTTACTGATATTCTCGCCAAAGAGCGAAACCGCGGCCCGGGCGCCGACATCGACGGCCCCGCTCATCTGTGCCGGGGTGAGCGCGTAGATGTAGACCCCATTCAACAGCAGGTAAAGGCTGGTAACAATGATGGTGCCGACCAGCAAGGACAGCGGGATGTTCCGGCCCGGATTTTTTATTTCGCCACCGATGTAGGCCGAAGCGTTCCAGCCGGCATAGGCGAAAGAGATAAAGATCAGGGAGACGGCGAACTTCTCGGCAAACTCGGCTGCCGGTTCGCTTTTTATCGAGAAGTTCGCAGGGGTGCCATTTTCTGAGAGAAAGCCGGCGATAATGAAGGCCACCACGAGGCCGACCTTGAAAAGGGTCAACAGGTTTTGAACCCGGCTGCCGACTTTCAGGCTGTGGTAGTGTACCACCGAAAAAAGGATGACGACGCTCATGGCCACCAGGCTCTGCAGGGATACGGAAACCACCGGGATCCCCATAATCGGAAGAACCATTGGGGGACCGGCTGCAATAGAGAGCATTTGAAAAGCATAGATCGCAAAGGCGATGGCTGCCGCCGCAATGGGGGCCGAAAATCCGACGACCAGCGATATCCAGCCGGATAAGAAACCCATCCACTTCCCGAATGTTTCCTTTAGGTAGATGTATTCACCACCTGCCTGGGGATAGCGGCTGCCCAGTTCGCCATAACACAAGGCGCCGCACAGGGCGAAAACACCCCCGGCCGCCCAGCAGATGAGCATGGCCGGCGGGCTGCCCAGTTCCTTGATGACGAATCCCGAGGTGGTAAATATGCCGGTTCCCACCATGTTTGCGATGACCAGGATCGTGGCGGTGAAAAAGCCGATCTCCCGTTTTAGATCTGGACCATTCAAGTTGTTTTTCACGGGACTCCTGTTCGGGCCGCATGTGGTCTTTGGATTAGTTGTAACGGTATGATGAGGCGCCTGCATGATCACATGCCCTAATGAGCTTTTTAGTGCCCATATGGTCTTATGTCAAGTCTTTTTGGTGTCGACAATACCCCATCTTTCGATCACTCATCGGATGGCAGCTGGATGGTCGCCGAATATCCCAATACCCGGGCGGTCTGTTCCATCTCCTTTTCACTGACAGCTGCTGGTGTGGGCAGGGCCCGAGCAGGAACCGGGGCCGGCAGGGCAGGAAAGGCGAGCAGTTCTGTTTTTACGAGGGCGAACATCCGTTCGAGCAGAATATCGATCGTAACTTTGGGGAACTGACCGGACAACAGGCGGCCACTGTTCGACAGGGTGTCGATTTTTTGTCTGAGGCGGATCAGTTCATTCAGCTGGCCGACCAGTTTCTCACCGCCGGCCCGTTTTTTATAGACAGCCCGGAGTCGCTGCAATTCTTCAAGGGAACTTTTTTCCAGGCGCTGGCGAACATCACCCTTTTTGAAGGCCCCCTGATTGGCGATCAGTTTTTTAAGCTGCCGGTTGGCCCGGCGCCATTCGTCTTTGATGTGCGCCAGCAGCCGTTGCTGAATCCTTTCAGGAAGGTGAGCGCTTACGGATTTCAGGCGGTTGCGGTGCAATTTAAATTTGTCCCGGGTCTCAACGGACGCGTTGTCCTGGAATTGCCGGGCGAAATGGAGGAATTTCTTTTTCAGATTCCCTTTACGGGCCGCGGTCTGCATGACGGATTTCATCATCATGGGTATTTGGTAACCGGTTCCTTTGAAAAGGGGGTCTCCGGTAATGGCGCCAAAGATGATGGCGATCATGGCATACCAGTCCTGCAGGTGGTAAATTAGGCCCAGGTCAGTATAGAGCCCCTTTAAGAGCTTGTTGGGGAAAAAATGACTGGGGGTACAATAAAGCGGCGTGCCGCCCAACTGGGGCTGCTGGATTTCTCCGTTTTCCTCCGGATTAAGATTCACGGCCGTTTCCAGATCAATAAGGCCGATGGTATAGTTTTTAGCAGCGGTCAGAAAATGGGGGTAGTCGTCGGGATTGCCGGCTACCAGCAGGTTGTCCGGCTTCAGGTCGCGTAAACTGATCTGTTTTTCGTCCAGCCAGGCCAGCAGGTTGAGCAGATTGGTGACCATGTTGCCCATGAGGGGGCCGCTGCGCTTGAATATTCGGCTTTCTGTATAATGACGCATCATTTGCTGGTAGCGCTGTTTGAGCATGGCGTCCGCAGTGTCCGCCCGGGCAAGCCTCTCTTGAAAAAGCGCCTTGAACTGCGGGGACCCTTTCAGGTGGGCCATATCGGAATCGCGACCGGCCATAAATTTAAGGTACAATTCTTTTATGTTCCAATCCGAAAGGGAAACTTGCTCGGCTGTCTGGGCGATGGCACCTTCCAGTTGATCCCGAAAGGTTTGGTAGGTTTTATGCAGAGACGGCCACAGTTCTCCACCGCGGGGACCGTATTTGCCTTCGAAAAGCGCCAGGTCGGACAAAACTTCGACGTCCGCCTTGACCTCTTCATTCAAACCGGCTTCCACGGCATGAAAACCATCCACGACATGGCTAAGAAAATAATAGCGGGCCAGATCCATGAAGAACACATAACTGCCGCCGATGGTCAAGTAGCGTTGATTATCCGGAAATTTTCGCAGCCAGCGGATGTAGCGGTCATCCAATTGGGATGGGGAGATATTCTCGGCATCCGGAAAGTTATGGATTCTGCTTAAAATTACCGCCAGGTTGGGAATTACGCAGACCCTGGGGCTCAAACGCTGCATTATTTCCGTTTCCGCCTGCACCCGGGCAATATAATCCTCAAAATCGGTGATCGGGGCCGGCGGAATCTTGATGACCATGTGTGTGTCGAAGATGACATAGAAACACTGGCTCTTGCTGCCGGTCCCCTCTCCGATGGGAGCTAAGGACATGCGCCGGGATTGCCATTTTTCCTCATGCAGGACTTTGAGGTTGATGACCTCTCCCGGCCAGCCATTATTGCGTGGTGCCTTTTCGATTTTCGCCGGTGCAGTGGCCGGAGCACCCAATTTCTTTTTATACAGGCTGAGAAAGAGGCTCTCGACATCGGAGAAATCCGCCAGGCGTACAAACAACTCGTCCGGCGTTGCGTCGGTGGTCGTGGCCTTTTTACGGCTGTGTTCCCGCCAGACCCTGACCCCCAGCAAGAATAGCAACAAACCTAGAAAGCCCCCGGCAATTATGGGCAAGTGTGGTTTAATCTGCAGAAAAAACGGGTGTTGCGCCGCGCCGGCCCATGCGGTGGGCAATTTCAGACTGGACAGTTTTGCAGTGGAATTATGAAAATGCGTGGTGAGTAGGGGTAGGTAGCAGTGCGGATCCGTCCACGAACCGGTTATGATTTGCTGCACGCGGCCGCTTTCAATGGTCTGGATCGTGATGCCCTGCTTGTAAAATACCCACTCATTTGAAGACCACACCTCATCGGCTGTTAAAGCCTCGCCATTTTGCAGTATCAACAGACTACCTTGAAGTCCCTGGTTGGCCCACCAGAACAGCAAGCCCAGGAAGGCAATCGTGGGCAACCACCATTTCAACCGTTTCATTGTTCACCCGACAACTATTACGATTATTAATAATTTGTTGTGGCCGTGAAAAACGATTTCACTATACTGGGTGTAAACTTTTTTTTCAAATGGTTGCTGGAAGCTATCTCAAAAATGCCTTTTGATACAATCTCAGCGTTGGCTGTAGAAATCAAATCCTCAAAATACTATAGTATTCTTCCGGTTTAATTTCTCCATCCGCCTTGACCTTGAACCAAAATCCGATTTTTGAGATAGCTTCCGGATTCATGATTTAGGGCTGATTAGGTAATGAGCGGGGCAAATAATGCCTATGGGCATGGGGCCTTATGGCGCTCAAGGCTGGTGGGCAAGACGCGTCTACCCCTGCGTAGAGATGCGCGGCACTATAGTGGGTAAGGATCGGCGAGTTGGTTTTTCGGTTTAGCTGGAACTGTTGCTTTCAGCCGGTATAAAGGAGAAGGTAGAAGGTGTAAGGAACCGCGGCTCATTTTTCGGGTTGAATATCTTGGAGTTCGATGATGTTGCCTTCCGGATCGGAGACGTACCACATGGTCAATAGACCCACCCCGGCTATGTGTCGCACTGTCAATTCACCCACAGGACGCCCCCCGGCCTGGAATATATTGTGGGCAGTATCTTCAACATTGTCCACCGCAAAGGCAATGTGGGCGAATCCAGGGGTATGCGGAGTCATTGGACGGACCTTTGGGCCGTTTTCATATTGGAATATTTCGAGGGTGGGCCCGGCGTCTCCGCCCCCGGGCAGGCGCATGTGAATGCCGGTAATTTTTGCACCGTCCACACCGGTGGCCTTGTCCAGCCATTGGCCGGATAGATCCCGCTCGGGCGGCACTCTTTTGCAACCCAAAACAGTTTCATAGAACGCCGCCAGACGGCGCCAATCCTTGGCGATGAGGTTAACGTGAGTAAAGCGCATTATTCTTCCGGTTAAATCATTTAAGTAGTTGTTGAATAAATCCTTGCATGGCCTCCAACGTTTCCTGTTCCTGTTCCTCGTGGGGCGCGTGGCGGCAATCCGGCAGGAGCAGGGTTTGCGTGCGCGGGCCGGTTTTAGCTGCAATCGCTTCTATTTGGGCCGCGGTACCATACTGATCGTCCACACCTTGAATGGCCAGCATGGGGACCTCGATACCGGGCAGGTACTCCTCGATGTTCCACTGCATGAAATCCGGGTGCAGCCAGACGTCGTTCCAGCCGCGAAAGGCGAATTTCGTGTTGGTCCCATGGTATTTCTCTAATCTGTCTCGTAAGTTGTGGCGCTCGTATTGTGTCCGGGCAGATTTGATCGAGTCTACGGAAAGCTGCTCGCAAAACACATGTGCCGCAGCAGTGATCAGCCCCCGCAGCGGACTGGCTGGTGTTCCGCCTGCATATACGATGGCAATGGAACCGCCGTCGGAGTGGCCGACCAGGATGCAGTCTTTAATACCAGCGACTGACAGCACCTGCGGCAAGACATCCAACCCTTCCGTGTGCATAAAGTGAATCGGACGCGGCAGCTCGCAGGGATCGGATTTGCCATAGCCCAGGCGGCTGTAAACAAAGGCCCCGCAACCGGTAGCGGCTGCCAACTTTGCCGGAAAATCGCGCCAGAGGGCCACACAACCCAGGCCCTCGTGCAAGAATACCAGGGTGGGGGCGTCATCGGGACCGGGCCCGTGCCAGGTAAACTCAAGCTGACGGCCATCGATTTGCAAGTAGTTGGTCAAGGTTGCATGCCTTTCAATCTAATCGGCATCTTTATTTTGCGGCGGAAAGTTTTAATCCCGCGTTTGCGCTGAAAATGGAAAAGATGCGTTTTACATCCGCAGTCGGACGATCCGAATCCAGCACAGGGAATTCGGGCCTGTTGGGTTTGCCGGATAACCTCCGCCCAGCGGCACTCAGCTTTTTCCGGGTGCCAGGTGTACCAGATTTCCACCGGATCGGCAAACCCGCGCAGGTAGTCGATGTGCCAACGGCTGGGCTTGCGCCTGGTAACATGCCGACCCAGTCTTGCTTTCAGGCCACCCGGGCCGAAAGCACTGCCGATGTAGATATAAAAACCGGCCGGAAAAGCAATTGCATTCAAGCGACCGATGGCAAGGGTCTTGTCCCGGCCAAGTTTCAAAATGAGGGCATACGTACCGGTGCGATTTCCCATATCGGTGGGGAGCATCTTCACAGCCCAAACCTCACGAAAGGTAGAGTTGCTGTTTGCTCAGGATCGCCGGCATTATCTCAAAATGGTCGAAGGGCGGCATGATACAGGCGCCGGCAAAGCGTTCGCGGGCAATGCCCAGCATGTCATGGGCATTGCGGACGCCGGCCTCGATCGGATCGGCGGCCGCCTCCATTTGTTTGCGCACATGTTTGGGTACCGCGATACCGGCAACCTTCTCATGCAAAAACGTGGCGTGCCGGGGGGTCCGCAGGGGCAGGATACCAAGGACCATGGGAATCTCGATGTGAGCGGTAGCATCGGCCAAGCGTTCCGCCGAAATCCGGTCGTACACCGGCTGGGTCACCGCATACTGGGCGCCGGCCTCCTTTTTGCGCTCCAGGCGGCGGACCGCCCTGGGGAGGCCGTCTTTTTTTTCCGGATGGGTATCGAATACTACGCCGGTGTAAAGACCACTGTTGCGCGCCATCTCCACCAGGTCGTAGACATTCACATCTTTGACCATGGTGGTGCGGGCCCGGTCGCCCAGGGCCACGAAATCGCCCGTGGCACACAGGACCGTACGCAGACCCAGGGCCTGCGCGCCCCACAGCTCGCCCTGGAGGCTGATGGCATTGTGGTCGCGGATGGTACAGTGCAAAATTGCCTGGCGGCCGGTCTGCTGCTGGATCAGGGTACACAAGGCCATGGCACTCATCCGCGCTTTGGCCACCGGATTGGTAGCCACACTGAAACCATCGACCGGCAGATCTGCAAGCTCAGCGAGTGCGTTTAGAAGCTGGCCGGGGTCCGCACCCGCCGGTGGTACAACTTCCACGGTGGTAGTGAAATGGTTCGTGTCCATCAGGCTGTTATCGAATAAGGGGCTGGTATTATTTTTTTCAGTCATCCTTGATTTCTCCCCGGGCTCTTTTACGGCACTCGTTTTTTACGAACAAACAACGACATTCTCGCTGCGTTGTTCTTTTTTCTCGGAGGGCAAATTCATTAGGGAGGGCGCGAGCCCCCCGGCCGATAATCGTGATATTCACCAACATACCATATTCAGGGGCATCCTGAAAAGTTCGCTTCGCACCCGTTTAACCAGGCAGAGATTTACAGCCAGCGCCTGACTTTTGCGGTGTAGGCGCGATATTCATCCCCAAACTTTCTTTCGAGGTAGGTCTCTTCCGGCTGGATGACCCCGTGATTGAGAATAACCATAAAAATCATGGCCATCAGAATGAAACTGAACGCATTGAACACAAAGGCCGCTGCAAACAACAGCAGGGCCAGGGAAAGATACATGGGATTGCGGCTAAAACGGAAGGCCCCGGACTGGACGATCCGGGTCGTGGCCCTATAGGGATTGTAAGGTGTTTTATGCCGGCGCAGCGCCAGAAACGCAGATGCGGCAATCACCCCGGCCAGAACGAGCAGCCCGCCCCCTACCCATGGCCGGGCAGTTTCTGGAAAACTTCCCAGGGTAGATCTGAATAGGGCATGCACGCCCCCGCCGGCGATCAGGCAGCCCAGGAAAATCACCGGCGGTGGCGCAATGATCAGGGGTCTGTCCTTGAATTTTTCCTCCATGCACAATTCCTTCCGATACGATTTTAACCCGTTGCCCTTTGAGGGCGGGTTACCGGAAATCACCGGTTAAATAAAAGGCGGCCCAGTAAAAAGGCCGGTGGTACTGACCGCCATAAATCATGTCTACCTGGGCAGCTCGCAGGGCTGCGTCCCTCGGCATCACTTTTAGATTCTCGTAAAACTTCTCCATCAAGAAAGCGGTGGATTCGTCCCCAATACTCCACAGACTGGAAACCACCGCCGGCGCACCAGCATAAATGAAGGCCCTGTTCAGGCCGATAACCTCCCCGCCGCTGGTGACGACCCCCAAGCCGGTACGGCACGCACTCAGGGTGACCAGCCAGGGGGAGATACGCAGTGAAAAAATCTCCGCTGCTTCCAGGCGGCCGTCATTTTCACTGTCGGCGGCCAACCGCAAGCTCGAGTACAGAGGGTCCGCAGTACTGAATTCACCATGGGTTGCAAAATGGATGATGTCAAAACGTGCCGCGGCTGAACGGGTGATTGTTTCGGTGGCCTGGGCACGTAAGTAGACCCGGGAACCCGGATACCGGCCGGCTACCTTTTGCGCCTCGACCTGGGCACTGGGCAGGTCCATGCTCGGGTTGCCCAGATCAGGATTCCCCAGGGCCAAGGCCCGCCCGGTTTTCGGCCGGGCCTTGGCACGCGCATACTTCAAGATGCCCATACTGGGTGTAAAGGCCAGGCTGAAACGTTCAATCAGATAAGCCTGACCGTCATGCAGGGCTGCAAACGGCAGGTAAAATAAAGCTTTGTCGGGGACAATGATAAGGCGACCGGCATCCAGGTGGGTCCCAACGGGCCTGATCAGCTGATCATAGAGTTCTTGGGATAGCGTGTCGACCCGTGGGCCGGACTTTTTAAAAATCGATTCACGCAAACTACGAATCTTGGCGGTGAGGGCCGGGCGGTCCACCTCGATTTCAACGACCCGGGCCTGCCCACTGGCGATCGTGAAAATGTAACCGTAGTCCTGGGCCAGATGGTACGCACACAATGAGGTCTGCGAGGGAATTTGCGCCGCGATCTCCCGGTAGGGCAGATGGTCGGCACTAATGAAAGAGGCCAGCTCCGGCGCCTCTTTTTTTAATTTTACAACAATGGCACGGTAGCGGGCAACCTCGCTTGCCCGAAGGTTTTCCGTGCCGGCAACCTGTGCACCGGTTTTGACCGGGGCGGTTGTCTGGGCGATTTCCCGGCGTAGCATCCGAACTTTGCGAGACAGCGGATGGTCAAAATCGACCTCACGCGTGGCCATAAGATCCAGCAAATCCCTGGCTTTGGAACGTTCCAAGGCCTCCAGACCGGCCTGGGCGCCGAAAAGTTCGACGCTCAGACGGATATAACCGTCGTAGAGGAGTTGTTTGTCCGCCCGAAACGAGCGCTTGTTGAGGTCGGTTTCCAATGCGGCCCGGAGGGATTCCACCCGGTCTAAAGCCGCCGAATAATTTCGGTAGGCGATCAGTTTGATGCGCCGGACCAGGTTTTGGGCTGCCTGGGACAATGCCGGTCCGTTCTCAGCCTGCTCAAGCGCGGCGACCAGCCGAGCGGTCTGGTCCGCATCTTCATCGGCGAGCAGTAAAGATACGCTTTCCAGCTGCTTTTTGATATCCGCGACCACTCTGGCTTTGCGGCGGGTCATGTCTGCCGACAGCTTGCCGGCGGGCAGAGAGCCTGTGGCGGAGATGCCCAGATCGTCGATCAGGTCCCGGGCATGCAGGTCGAAATAATAGGCAAACCGGCCTTTGGCCCGCCACAGGATATCCTCGAAACCAACGGCTTCCAGCTGTTGCCACATATCACGCATGAGGGCGGCGCCCGCCGGGTAATTCTTTTCGCGCAGAAAGGAGCAGGCCTGCAGGGAGCGGGTGGCATAGCGGCCGAAAGCGGAACCGGAGATTTCAAAATAGGTTCCGGCCAATTCCAGGTAGGTGCGGCCTTTTTCGGTGGCACCTATGAAGGTCAGTGCATCGCCAGTGGCCATGGCGGCGTAACCGGCCCCATCATAAAAGTCGCGGCGCTCGCGAGCCGCGGCCAGGGCGAGGGCTTTTTCCGCCTTTTGGAAATAACGCACGGCGGTTTCACCCGTTGTCGCGGCCTTTTGGTAATTGCCCATAAAATACCAGCTGATCGTCTCGGCCGCGGTCGAACCCAGTACGGCTTTTAACATGACCACGTCCGGCGGCAGCCCCGGATTGGCCACAAAACGCTCAATGGCCTTTTGGCGATCATTGCCACCGAAACTGCCCGGCCGATTGCGGATGGCCACATCCATAGCCTTTTGGGCTTCACCCAAGGCCTTTTCAATGTTGCCCAACCGGGCCAGAATAGCAGCCAGGCGGGTGTGGGACAGGGCCGCTTCATCGGCCTGTGGTGAGGCGGCAATGCTGCGTCCCAGAAACTCAATGGCGTCCGCGTACCGGCCGGTTTCGGCCGCCAGCCAGCCCTGCTGACTCAATGCCCGGGCCAGTTCCATGGTGCGGCTATCTTGGGCCGCCCGACTAATGACACCATCGAATGCCGTGCGCGCTTCTGCAAGTCGGCCCGCTTCCCACAGGTCCATGGCCTGATTATATTCTGCGGAAAAGCGGACATCCCCCCCCGCTTGTTCACGGTTTTTCTGATCATACCGACCCGAGGCGATATAAGCGGAAAGCAGGTCGTCGCCTGCGACCGTAATTCCGATCTGGTTGAAGGCCTCCTTCCCGGCCTGCAGCATTACAGCCGCTTTTTCCTGGTTTCCCTGAGCCGCGTTGGCCCGGCTGGCAACGCCGGCGGCTACGCCTTTGCCCTGGTAAAATGCAAGCCGGTCTTCAGCCGGCGCCATTTTCATAATAAAGGCCAGTGCATCGCCATGCGCAACGGTCCGTTCACCCCATCGGGCGGCCTGCTCCAGGTCATTGGTGGTGTAATACAAAATGGCCCGGGCGGCCTGGGCCATAATGGCCGCCCGGATCATATCTTCGTCCGGCGGCATGCCGGGATTGCGGACGGCATAATCGATGATGTCATCAGATGCGTTCAATTTGGATTTTGTTCGCCAGCGGTCGGCCGTGAGCTCCAGGGCTTTGGATGCGGCCGCCAGGCCCTTTTCCACCTGGCTGCTTTTGGCTTGAACAACGGCCAGACGGCCATACATCACGGCCGGGTCACCGCCCTGCTCCTGAACCATCGCGATGGCCCGGGTCAGCAACTCTTCGGCTTCGCGGAAATTCAGCATCTCAGCCTGCGTCCAGCCGAGAATTGCCGTTAGTTCCGCCGCGGCAGCCTGATCACCCGCCTGCTTGGCCGCTGCAAGACCTTCTGAAAACAGGGTTGCGGCTTTCTCAGGCTGCTGCTGGGCCAGTAGGGCCATGCCGCTTTTGTGCTGTGGAGAGACATACCGCCCGGTGGTGCAGGCGGTAAGCGCCATAAGCCCACAAAAGCCAAATACGATTAAGCAAAACTGTAACATACCGTTATTAAATTCTTTTTTCAATTTCAGCCATCCTCTCAAAGGGAATTCGGGTTGGATTTTTTTTTACTTATGTTAAACTTGGAATCTCGATTCAGCAGATTACCACCCCCCTGCGGGCATGAAAAGTAAAATTCGCAAACCGGGTCACCTGGTAAATCTGGTTAAAACATGAGAGGTGGCATTAGAATATGGATCGCCGGGATTTTTTGAAAACGATGGGCCAGGGCGCCTTGGGCCTCTCCAGTCTGTTGCTGGTACCGACCTTGCTGCCGGCCGGCAGTGCCTTTGAATATGCCCTTAAAGGGCAGGCGCTTATTCAGAAAAAAGATTACGCCCGGGCCGTGGCCGTATTGAGCCGGGCGGTAAAGCTGGATCCCGCAAGTGATTGGGCCTATGGTCTGCTGGGACGGGCCCTGCGGGAGTTGGGCCGCAGTGCTGAAGCGGTGGGCGCCTTTCGGCAAGCTGTCCGGCTTAATCCCGCGGATACCTATTCACGCATGATGATCGACATCATGACCCAGAAACCCCTGGCCGGTTCGCGGCGCAAAACCGAAGTAGATGCCCGGGAGGAGCAGTCCGCGCTTCGGGAAGCCCGGGCAATGGCACAAGAACTCAATGCGGATGCCGGTTTGGGATACCGGGTAAAACGGGTTGTCATCGATGCGGGTCATGGGGGCTTTGATTCCGGTGCCGTCGGTCTCAACGGTTTGAAGGAGAAGACCGTTACCCTCGATCTGGCCCGGCGACTGCACCAGAAGCTGGGGCGGCAAGGGCGGGTCAGATCATTTTTGACCCGCACGGGGGACTACTATGTGCCCCTGAGTGAACGGACCGTCATCGCCAACCAGTATCGGGCGGACCTTTTTATCAGTATTCATATAAATGCCAATAAAAACAGGCAGGCACATGGTTCCGAAACCTATTATTGTTCTGCGCAGGCCTCAAGCAAGGAAGCGGCCCGGGTGGCCGCCTTGGAAAATTCTGTTTTGAGTTATGAAGAAAAAAAACAACGAAAACAAGGATATATAGACATAGAGCAAATTCTGGCGGCTTTCGGCCAGAAACTCAACTGGCAAGAGAGCGGAAAATTTGCGGTTGGCTTCCAAAACCGGTTCAAGACCGAACTTCCCATCAAGAGCCGGGGCATCCATTCCGCCAACTTTTTTGTCTTGCGAAAAGCAAAAATGCCCGCCATACTATTGGAAGCTGGATTTATCTCGAATCCCGGTGAAGAGGCCCTGCTTGCACAGGCGGACTTCAGGGCCAAGATTGTCGATGCCATCGCAAGGGGGATCGCATGAGGGGCTTGAACCGGTATTCGAGATTTACCGTTTTAGCGGGCATCGTACTTCTGGGGATAATTGCCGGGGGTAGCCAGGGCGGTTCGGCTGTATGGGCGGCCGACGTCAACACCCTGATATTCCAAGGCTCCGATTTTCATTACCGGGGCAATGTCCAAAAGGCGATCCAACGGTTTGAAAAGGCGCTGCAGCTTGATTCGGCCAACGAGTTCGCGCTCAATCAGCTCGGACTCCTCTATGCGAAAAAGGGCAATTTCGAGCATGCCGCCCGAAAATTCGCGGCAGCGCTGCGTATAGATCGCCAGAACACATTTGCCATGCTCTGGCTGGGGATACTGTCCCTGCAGCGCGGTGATACCAATAAGGCTTACGACTGGTTCACCGCCATCGTAGAAATCGACCCGTCCAATGCGGACGCTTATTATTTCATCGGCACCATTTATAATTTTAGGCATAACCCGGCCAAGGCCATCGAATACTTGAAAAAAGCCCGGGATGCCGATTCGGGTGAACCCGAGACCCACTATCGTTTGGGCAAAGCCTTTCACGACCTCGATATGGTCGCGAATGCCCTGCTGGAATACAAAAAGGCCATCGTCATCAAGCCGACCCATACCCGGGCCATGAATGAGATTGGCTGGATCTTTTTCAACCGGGGTGATTTTCAAGCAGCCGTGAAATGGTGGCGCAAATCGCTGGCCCTGAATCCGCGTAACACGGACGCGACTTTCAATCTGGCCAAAGCTTACAATGATGCCGCCCTGGCGGCATTGAAACGCGGGCGTAAAAAAGAGGCCCTGGTTTGGTGGCAAAAAACCCTGCAAATCAACCCATCGAACAAGGCCGCCAAATATTACCTTAAAAAATACTCTTTATAGACACAATCAATGGAGGCGTCATGAAGAAATCAGGTGTGATGTTAACGGTTGTTTTGAGTTTGCTGCTGGGGATGAGCGGATTTGGCACCAGTGCCCTGGCCGACAACTATGTCCAGAATGTCGGGGAAGGTTCCATCAACTGGACCAAAGGCCTCATCCAGGGCAAAGGCATCGGGGCGCCCCCGGAGAAATTCTACGGCAAGCCCAATGCGCGGCCCATGGCCATCCGGGCGGCTAAAATTGTCGCCCTCAGAAATATCCTGGAAACCGTCAACGGGATTCGGGTTGATTCGAACACCGTGGTAAAAGATTTTGCCGTGCAAAGCGATACCATCCAGTCCCAGGTGGAGGGCATGGTTCGCGGCGCCCGGGAAGTAAACATCGAATACATGTCCGACGGGACCGTTGAGGTCATTATGGAGATCAGCATGTACGGTGGCTTTTCTCAAGTACTGCTGCCCGATACGATCATGGATGTGCCCATGGAATCCCCCGGGGTTTCTCCCGGTGCAGCGGCGCCTTCTTCAGGGGTGCTGACCGGTTTGGTTGTCGATGCCCGCGGTCTCGGCGTGCGGCCGGCCATGGCGCCCAAGATCCTGGACGAATCCGGTCAGGAGGTATACGGGTCCGCTTTTGTCAGCCGCGAGTTCGCCGTGCAGCAGGGCATGAGCGGATACGCCAAGGATGTGGGCGCTGCCAAGCAGAATCAGCGGGTCACCGCGAATCCCCTGGTGGTAAAAGGGCTGCGGGTCGATGGCCCTGGGCAATGTGATATCGTCATCAGCAACACGGATGCGGTAAGGCTGAGGAACTCTTCGGCAGATCTTTCCTTCCTGGAAAAGTGCCGGGTGATGATCGTCGTAGATTAACTAATCAGGATATGCCGCGTACCTTATCGATACGCTCTAAGGAGGCACCATGTCTTTTCGCAATGTGACTGTCAGTCTTTTGATATTTCTGATGTTTTTTACCTTTGCCTGTACCCAGAAAGCAGCCAAGCCGCAGGCCACCATGGATACCCCCGAACACCATGTGTTGAGCGGCAATAAATTGCTTAAGGCCGGCAACTATGACGGAGCCATCAGAGAATTTGAACGCGCCAAAGCACTCGATCCCAAATATTCGCCGGCTTATCTCGGCCTCGGCCTGGGATTCAGCTACAAAGGAGACTATGAAGCCGGCCTGAAACAGATGAAAAAAGCCGCCAGTTATGCCAAGGGCGATCAGCAGAAAGTGGATGTCAATGTCGGCTATATGCGCATTTACCTGATGGGCAAGGAGCAGGTCGATCGAGACTGGTTTGACGAAGTGCGGAGCAACTATAGAAAAGCCACCGGGAAACTGCCCGATCAGCCGGAGGCCTACTATTACATGGGGTTGGCGTATAAGACCAAGTTTGAGTTTAGAAAAGCGTCCCGTGAATTCACCAAGGTGCTCGACCTCGACAAGGGCCTGGTGGAAGAAGCGGACAAGGAATACGCTTTGATGCAGAAGATCGAACGGGCCATGCCCGGGTCCACCATCGGCAAGCAGATTGCCATCCAGGACAGCATCACCCGGGCCGACCTGGCGGCGCTGTTTATTCACGAACTGCAGATTGACGATCTTTACAAGCGTAAAACCAAACGGACTTTCGACACGTCTTATAAAGCGCCGGGAAAGACTTATAAAGCCGGGGAATATGTAAAGGCGCCGCCGGCCACGGACATTGAGGATCATGTCCTCAAGGCCGATATCGATGCGGTGATCGCCATCGGGATCAAGGGCCTGCAGCCTTTCCCGGATCACACCTTCAAGCCTGACAATCCCACCACGCGAGCGGAGTTTGCCATGATCGTCGAAGACATCCTGATTAAAATTACCGGCGAAACCGGTCTGGCGACCATGTTTATCGGCAACCAATCGCCGTTTCCGGATTTGAGAAACGATCTGCCCTATTTTAATGCGGTCATGGTTTGTACGACCCGCGGGATTATGAACGCCAAGGATGCCGGCACGGGTGAATTCGACGCGACCGGCAGTATCCCCGGGGCGGATGCCCTGCTGAGTATCCGGACCCTGAAATCTCAGTTGGCCAAATATTAAACGCCATCGCATAACCTGAAAATCGGGTATCATAATGAGGCTGATATGAGAAAATACGGAAAATTCGGTGTGCTCACAACTTTGATTATATGCTTCGCATTGCTGGTATTTCCAGCGGTCGCAGCGATGGTCAAAGTGGATGTGGGCACGGGTACGGCGGTGATTACCACCCTTGCCGGGAAAGCCAAGGTACTCCGGGCGACGACCCAAAAGCGGGAAACCTTGAAATCCGGCGTGATCCTCGCCGCCGGAGACCAGGTGACGACCGGTACCGGTGCCCGCCTGGAATTGAAACTGCCGGACGGCAGTTATCTGCGCTTTGATGAGCGGACCACCTTCAAGCTGATTGCCATGGCCGGCTCCCAAAAAGACCAGGATCGCGATATTCGCGTGTCTATGGTGGTGGGGAAGACCTGGGCCCGGGTGGCCAAGCTGTTTGGCAAGAAACGGGGCGGGTTTGACATTGCAACCCAAACCGCGGTAGCCGGTGTGCGCGGGACGACCTTCCGGGATGAATGTGAAAGAAGACAACTCGGCGGTCCTCAAAGTCTACGGCGGAGAGGTAGAAGTTCGCAAGAAAACGGAAAAGGATGATGCCGCTAAAGCGGCGCCGCCGATCTTTACCAAGCCGGTACCCATCAAGGGGCCGCACCCCATATCCATGGAAGAGTGGGTGTATATCGTAAAATCACTCCAGCAGATCAACATCAATCCGGACGGTACCGCTACCAAGCCGTTCCGGTTTGATATCAAGGCGGACCTGAACGAGTGGGTCAAATGGAACCAGATGCGCGACAGTGAAGTGGAAGCAACAGAGTAAACTATAGCATAGTATGACCAGATACAATTCACTGATGGCCGGGCCTTCCCGGCCATCTGTCATTTTGAGGATAGGACCAGGTAAACGAATAGCGTCCGCACCTTGAAAAAGCGCTCCGGGTGTATTAATTTACCCAATCCTCCCCAAAAAGACCAAAAAAGGATAAACATGAGCCGTTTCAAACCTGAGTGCCGCCCGACCTTGATCGGCAGCATGCCTGTAAAAGATCATCAGGAAGCCCACCGGCTCGTTATGGACCACACCCCGGAGATTCCGCCCTGGGTTCAATTGCCGGCTTTTCAGCAGGAAGGCATGGTGCCGCAGTTCCTCCCGGGGCTGCCCGGGTTGGTCCATTCCGGTGAAAGCACCTATGTCGATACAGACAGCGCTGATTTCGAGTCTGAAATGCTGGCATTCTATGAGGCTTACCTGGCCTGCACGGAAGCACCGGATACAATGGACAAGTCGGTTTTTGCCCTCACGGATGAAACGGCCGCAGGGTTCGGCACCCTTTGTGCCGGGCTGGAAACTGCCGCAGATCTTTACGCGGTGAAAGGCCAGGTAACCGGACCGATCACCTTTGCCACTGGTGTAAAAGATCAGCACGATCAAGCGATTTTTTATGACGGCCAATTGCGGGATGTCGCCGTGAAACTTCTGGCCCTGAAGGCGCGCTGGCAAGCCCGCGTGCTGTCCAAATTCGGTAAACCGGTGATTATATTCCTGGATGAACCGGCCCTGGCCGGGTTCGGGTCATCTGAGTTTATCAGCATTACCCGGGAGGAAGTGGCGGCTTGCCTGGAGGAGATCGCCGAAGCAATTCATGCCGAAGGTGGTCTGGCCGGGGTGCATGTATGCGCCAACACAGATTGGTCCATACTGCTGGAGTCCTCTTTGGATATTATCAATTTTGATGCCTACGCTTATTTTGACCGTTTTATTCTGTATCCAGGGCAATTGAAGACTTTTCTGAATGCCGGCGGAATTTTGGCCTGGGGCCTCGTGCCCACTCTGCACGCCGAAGATATTGAAAAAGAATCGGCGGCTTCCCTGCTGACCAAATGGGAAGACCAGCTGGAACAGGTTGTGAGCCTGGGCGTAGCCGAGGAAAAAATACGGGCGCAGACATTGATCACGCCCAGCTGCGGCGTGGGATCGCAGAGCCGGGAGAATGCCCTGAAAGTACTGGAAATGACACGGGACCTGTCCCAGATAATCCGAAGTAATCATTAGTAAGTTTATAAGGAGACACATGGCTGCAGAATCTACAAATGGAAATTTTACCGGGTCTACCCGCTACGTGCTGGATGAAGAACTGGCAGGCATCGTCAACATATCGATGGTCCTGGAAATGCCGCTGCTGCTGAAAGGTGAACCGGGCACCGGCAAAACCATGCTGGCCCATGCCATTGCCGAGAACCTGGGCATGCCTTTGATTGTTTTGAATGTAAAATCGAGCATGAAACTGGTGGAGGCCCTGTATCAGTATGACACCCTGACCCGGCTCAACGACAGCCGCTTCGGCGATTCCAAGCGGGATGTGAGCAATATCGAGGACTATATCAAAATGGGCAAGATCGGCCAGGCGTTTACCGCCGCTGAACGGACGGTGTTGCTGATCGACGAAATCGACAAGGCTGATACCGACTTTCAGGACGACATGCTGGATGTGCTGGACCAGATGGAATTCGACATCATCGAGATAGACCGCACCGTGCGGGCCAAACACCGCCCGGTATTTATCATCACGTCCAATGCCAAGAAGGACCTTTCCGATCCATTCCTGGGGCGCTGCAATTTCCACCACATTGCCTTCCCCGATCCCAAGATGATGCGCAAGATCGTCAAGGTGCATTTTCCCGACATCGACAAGGAACTTTTGGACAACACGATCAACACGTTTTACGGTCTGCGGGAGCTGGACGCCGTTGAGAAACGACCGGCCACCCGGGAACTGCTCAACTGGCTGCGGGCCTTGCAGGCGGACCCGGATTTTAAACCCAGGAGATTGGCCAAGGGAGAAGTCCCTTACCTGGGGGTTCTTTTCAAGAAGAGTCAGGATTACGAACGGGCCGCCCAGCAGACCAGTCGGCGGCGGCTGTTTTAGAAGCAATCTCAAAAAAGTCTTTTGGCCCAATCTCGGCGTTGGGCGCGAAATTTAAATCCTCGAAATACTGGAGTATTCCTCCGGTTCAAATGTCGCGTCCGCCTTGATCTTGAACCAAAATCCGTTTTTTGAGACAGTTTCTAGTCTGAATTAAGCGGTTAGCTGATGGCTGTTAACCGGTATATGAATCTACTGCGAAGCACGCAAAGGATGAGAGCAAACTGCTAAAGGCTAAAAGCTAACCGCCCAATTTGGTTTTAACGACTTATGTTTATCGATTTCTTTTATACGCTCAAAGATCAGGGGATCCCGGTCAGCCCCACCTCTTTTCTGACCCTGCACCGGGCGCTGAAGAGTGGTCTCGTCCGGACCTTGAATGATTTCTACACCGCCTCCCGGACCATCCTGGTGAAGAGCGAACGCTATTTCGACCTGTACGACCAGGTCTTCGCGCACCATTTCCAGGGGGCGGACCTGCCCGAGCCGGACGAGGCGATCCTGGATGATATCGCCCGGGCGATGCTGGAGGAATGGCTGCGTGACCCCAAAACCCTGGCCGATGCCATGGGCATCGATGAGTCCGAACTGAACAAGCTTTCCCCCGAAGAACTTATCGAGTATTTCAAGGAGCGCCTCAAAGACCAGGACGGCCGCCATGACGGCGGCAGTAAATGGATCGGCACGGGCGGGACCTCTCCCGTGGGGCATTCCGGTTATCATCCCGGCGGCATGCGGGTAGGGGGTGTCTCGCGTAACAAGTCGGCCGTCAAAGTGGCCATGGAACGCCGGTACAAAGACTACTCCCAGCAGGGTCCCCTGACTCAGGCCATGATCGGTGAGGCCTTGAAACGGCTGCGCAACATGATTCCCAGCGGTCCCCGGGATCAGGTAAACATAGAAGAAACCATCTATCGCACCATGAAAAACGGCGGGGAGATCGAGATCGTCTTTTCCCGCAGCCTGAAAGATCGGCTCAAAGTAATTCTGGCCATCGACAACGGCGGCTGGTCCATGGATCCTTACATCCCTGTTGTCCAGACCCTTTTCGACTACGCCCGGGCCCAGTTCAAGGATGTGAAGACATTCTTTTTCCACAACACGGTATATGATGCCCTCTGGAAAGACCCGACCCGTATCAAGAAGCCGGTTCGCGTAACGGAGTTTACCCGCTTTGACCCGGAGACCCGCCTGATCTTCGTTGGTGACGCCAGCATGGCGCCCTACGAGTTAATGGCTACCGACGGCAGCATTTACGTTCAGGAGCGCAGCGGCAAAGCCAGCATCGAACAGCTAAAAACCCTCGCGGAAACATTCCCCCACAATGTTTGGTTAAATCCGGTGCCCACCCGGATGTGGAGCTACACCCACACCATCAACGCCATCAGCCAGATTTTCCCCATGTATCCCCTTTCTCTGGATGGTTTGGAGCAGGCGATCACCAAGTTGATGGAGAAGTAAACCTCCTTCCGGAGCCTGATTTCTGAGGTCAGGTGATATGCTACAATACTTCACCCTCCCCCAAACCCCTCCCGTCAAGGGAGGGGAGGATAGCAAGGTGGCCCTTGGGAGGACATTCTACTCGGGTATCGATCACCTCACCACAATTTCCTCCCCTCCCCTCGCGGGAGGGGCCGGGCGAGGGGGCTGTTAATCGTTATCTCAATATATAGATAAGCCCGGGAGGTAATCGACTTCCCGGGCTTATGTGCATTAGGCTACGTCCTGGTATTCGGCATCGATGACATCATCGTCAGCATTGCCGCGCGGCCGATTGCCTTGGTGCGTACTCGCCCCGGGGGCCGGACCGGCCTGCTGGCCGGCGGCAGCTTGAGCCAAGGTTTGGTTGATTGCGGAGAGTTCTCCGGCCAGAGTTTTGATCTGCCCGGAATCGTCGCCCGCCATGGCCTGTTTTAGCTGGTCAATGGCTGTTTCGGCACGCTGCCGGCTATCCGGATCGATGCGGCCGCCGAAATCGGCCAGGGTCTTTTCGGTGGCGTAGACCAGGCCGTCGGCTTCATTGCGAGCATCGATCAGCGATCGCTTCCGCCGATCCTCATCCGCATGGGTTTTCGCTTCATTCACCAGGCGGTCAATCTCCTCCTTGCTCAAACCGCTGGACGCGGTGATCTGGATGGATTGGGCCTGTCCGGTGGCCATGTCTTTGGCCGCAACATTTACGATCCCGTTGGCATCGATGTCGAATGTCACCTCGATTTGCGGCACCCCACGGGGAGCGGGAGTGATTCCGGTCAGCTCAAACCGGCCCAGGGTCTTGTTGTCGCCGGCCATCTCCCTTTCGCCTTGCAGCACATGCACCGAGACCGCCGGCTGATTATCCTGGGCCGTCGAGAAAATTTCACTCTTGTTGGCCGGGATGGTGGTGTTCTTGTCGATCAGCCGGGTCATAACGCCCCCGAGGGTTTCGATGCCGAGTGACAGGGGTGTGACATCCAGCAAGAGTACATCGTTCATATCACCCATAAGGACGGCGCCTTGAATGGCGGCCCCCATAGCCACCACTTCATCCGGATTGACGCCTTTGCTGGGTGCCCGGTTGAAAATATTCTGCACCCGGTCCTGCACGGCCGGCATCCGCGTCATCCCGCCAACCAGGATGACCTCATCGATTTCACCGACGCTGTATCCCGAATCTTTTATGGCCGTAAGGCAGGGGCCGTCCAACCGGTCCAGCAGATCCTGGACCAGGGCCTCGAGGCGCGCGCGGGTGATCTTGATATTCAGATGTTTGGGACCACTGGCGTCCGCGGTAATGAACGGCAGATTCACGTCCGTCTCCATGGAAGTGGACAGCTCCATTTTAGCCTTCTCAGCAGCTTCCTTGAGCCTCTGCAGGGCCATGGTATCGGACTTTAAATCGATGCCCTGATCCTTTTTGAATTCTTCCGCCAGGTAATCGATCAGGCGCATGTCGAAGTCCTCACCGCCCAGATGCGTGTCTCCGTTGGTAGCCTTGACTTCGAATACACCATCCCCGATATCCAGGATGGAAATATCGAACGTGCCGCCACCCAGATCGAAAACCGCTATTTTTTCCTCTGTTTTTTTGTCCAGACCGTATGCCAGAGACGCGGCAGTCGGCTCATTTATGATACGCTGCACGTTCAAGCCGGCAATGCGACCGGCATCTTTGGTGGCCTGACGCTGGCTGTCCGAAAAATAGGCCGGCACCGTAATGACGGCTTCGGTTACCGGTTCACCCAGGTACTCCTCAGCCGCTTTTTTAACCGCTCCCAGAATCTGGGCCGAAATTTCCGCTGGACTGTGTACCTTGCCATTTAAATTGACCCCGGCGTCACCATTGCCCAGTTTTTCGATTTTGTACGGCAAAGTGGCTGCATCCTGCCGAACTTCAGCCGCGTCGTACTTGCGACCAATCAAACGTTTTATGCCGAAAACCGTGTTGGCGGGATTGGTTACCGCCTGGCGTTTGGCAATCTGGCCGACAAGCCTTTCACCGCTGTCGGAAACTGCAAAAATCGAAGGGGTTGTGCGGCCGCCTTCGGGATTGGTGATGACCTTGGCTTCACCGCCGTCCATAACCGCGATGCATGAATTGGTTGTTCCTAAATCTATTCCAATTGTTTTACCCATTTGAAACGCCTCCTTTTCAAAATCTGATTTTCATTACTAAAAATGTAAAAGTTAAAAAAGTAATATGCATCCTTGGACGTATGTCAAGTATCCCTGGCATTTAATATTGGTTTGACACCGGCCCCAACCCATATTAGGGTTGCATTTTCAAAGTCCCGACCGACCTTTCAGCGGCTCTTACGTCTGCAATGGACACCGGGTCATACTCGAGCTGTGCTGCCCGGGACGTACTCTTTTTGGCGCAACTGTCAGGTATCCCGCAATAAACCGGCAAAATTGCAACCAGGTCACCGGAGGGAACCAAGACGTGTTGTTGGTTCCATTCAACGGACCAAGCTAGACCACCATGTTTCCAACAAACGCCAGCATTCGATTCAAGTTAACGGTCGCATTCCTGCTGCTGGGGATGGCCATTATTGCCACTATTACGGTCTCCACTTATCTGCAGATGCGGCACACCCTGTTTGAACAGTTGGCGCGTCAGGGCGTGGCTGTCACCCGTACATTTTCCCAACTGACCACAGCCCACATTTTCAAGTCCGATTTTGAAGCGGTTTTGCAAAATGCCCGCGAGATTATAACCACGGGGAACCTCGGTGCCGTCACCCTGATAGATACCAGCGGCGTCGTATGGGTAACCACCAAGGCGGATCACAGAGCCATTGAAACCGTGGACGACTTTTACCGGTCGGCGATTGACGCCAAGGCATTGAAAAATCGCGAAAGGGTTGTCGACCAGGAACCGGTTCTGGAGTACGTCAGTCCGATCATGGCCCTGGGAGACGTGGTCTACCTGCTCATTACCGAGATTCCCCTCAGAATTGTCGATGAGCAGATCGCGATGAATACCCGCCGGATTGCTGTTATTACCCTGTTCATGATGCTGGCTTCTATTTTTCTAGCCATTGTTTTGTCCAACCTGTTGACAGTGCCGATTGAGCGTTTGGTGGAAGGCACGCAAGAGATATCCAAAGGCAACCTGGGACATAAAATCAAGGTGATGTCCCGGGACGAAGTCGGCGACCTGACCGCATCCTTCAATCGGATGGCCGACAACTTGCGGTCCGAACAGATTGAAAGAAGGAAAGTAGGTTTGGAACTGCAAGCATCCCAGGAAAGATTCATTACGGTGCTGGACAGTATTGCCGCCCATGTATACGTGGCGGAACTGGACACTTATAAGATTCTTTTCATGAATAAATACATGCAGGACACCTTCGGAAGTGACCTGATCGGGAAAACTTGCTGGGAAGCGTTTACGTGCAACGATGCACCTTGTGAGAATTGTACCAACGAACGACTCGTGGGGCCGGATGGTGAGCCGGCCGGTGTCGTTACCTGGGAGGGCAAAAACGATATCACCGGACGCTGGTACATCAACTATGACCGGGCTATCCGGTGGCCGGGCGGAGACCTGGTGCGACTGCAGATCGGCACCGACATCACCCCGCTAAAAGAGCTGGAAAAAGAGCGCCATGCCATGGAACTGCAACTGGTCCAGTCCCAAAAGATGGAGTCGCTGGGTACCTTGGCTGGAGGCATAGCGCACGATTTCAATAATATTCTCTATCCGATCCTGGGTTTTAGCGAAATGGCCCTGGATGAGGTTTCAAAAAATTCTCCAGCCCGGCAATGCATGCGCGAAGTCCTCAACTCTGCCGAGCGGGCGAAAAATCTTGTTGAACAGATCCTGTCCTTCAGCCACCAGTACATAGAGGATTTCAAGCCGGTGGCATTGGTACCGATTCTTAACGATGCATTGAAACTGGCCCGGGCCACCATTCCTGCCACAATCCAGATCGAGACCCATTATACCGTCACCCGCGGCACCGTCAGCGGCGCCGAAAGCCAGCTGCACCAAATCATTATGAATCTCGTGACGAACGCGTTTCATGCCATGGAAGACACCGGCGGTATTCTCAAAATCGAACTGGACGAGGCCAATTTGACTGCCGCGGACATCCCGGCCGGCTATCACGTCGATTCAGGCAACTTTATCGTGTTAAAGGTTCAGGATTCCGGGCACGGGATGCCGGCCGAAGTGGTAAAACGCATCTTCGAGCCATATTACACCACCCGGCAAAAAGGTAAGGGGACCGGACTGGGTCTCTCAATTACGCACGGCATTATTAAAAGTCACGGCGGCTTTATCACGTTGGACACGGTGCCCGAATCCGGAACAACGTTTTCGGTCTTTCTGCCCCGGATTGATACGCCTGTGTCGGTCACTGCGGCCAATACCGCAAATGATGATATCCCCCGGGGGAGCGAGAATATCCTGTTGGTGGATGATGAGGAACAGGTGGTCAAGCTGGCCCGTAAAGTGCTCATCAAACTCGGTTACAATGTGCATGCCCGCACTTCGAGCTTGGAGGCCCTGGCCCTTTTTCGTTCAAAACCGGAATCTTATGATCTGGTCATCACCGACATGACCATGCCCAATATGACCGGGATCGAATTGACCCAGGCCCTTATGGAGATCCGGCCGGATATTCCGATTATCCTATGTACTGGATTCAGCGTGATGATCGACGAAGCCAAAGCAAAGTTCCTGGGTATTCGGGCGTTCGTCATGAAACCGATCATGAAAAGGAAAATGGCCCGGATCATACGCCAGGTGCTTGATGACTCAAGTTGACATCCCGCCGAATCCAATCTATTTTATAGTTATAAGTGCCTGTATTGGATCCTGGAGAAACCGCAACTGAATTCACACCGCGGACAGATCCCTACTCGGCAAACGATGAGCCAAACCTGCTGCCTATCCTATCTCTCATACCCGATTGACAACTTACCTGAACATAGTCTTGGTTGTATCACTGCCATGTGCCTGATCGGACAACCCGCGACCATATCCGTCCGGTTTTGAGCGATTTTGGAACCCGCGGTGCTTTAGACCCCTTAAATGAGGAGGTGCGCCATGACTTTTTTTATTACCAGGCGATCAAAACGGCGGCCCCGATTCGACCCGGTCCGGATATCCGTGGACCCGGAGGAGGGTACTGCCGGTGGTGAGCCGGCGGAACAAGTCCCCGGCAGAATTGTGAACACCGGAGAGCAGGGGGTGTGCCTGGAAAGCGACCACGCCCTGGAGCCCGGAACGAATGTCAGCATCGAGATGGTGACACCGGCAGAGGCGGTAAGGGAGACAGTATCCCGGATACACCGGGGTAAGGTCATCTGGTGCCGTTCGCTTGAAACCGCTCGAGGTCGGCGCTTTGGGGCCGGCATTGAAATTGTGGAAAAGGTGATGCAGGCTAAGATTCCGGTGTTGAGCCTGGTTTAACAGCCGCCGTTGCCCCATTGGCAGCACCAATCGCCGGTAGGGCCACCTATCTGCCAGGCAAAGGAGCAGGGAGGATGATTGCGCGGGACACCGCAACCTTTATCCAGGGGCTACCGAAAGCCGAGTTGCATGTACATATCGAGGGGACCCTCGAACCGGAAATGATGTTTGCCCTGGCAGCTCGGAACGGGCTGGCCCTCGATTTCGATTCCGTTGAGGCCTTGCGGCAGGCTTACGAGTTTACCAATTTGCAGTCTTTCCTGGACATTTATTATTCCGGCGCCCGCGTTTTAAGAAAGGCAGCAGATTTTGAAGACTTGGCCTGGGCTTACCTTGAGAAGGCCCATGCCCAGAATGTGCGGCACGTCGAGATTTTTTTTGATCCCCAAACCCATACCACGCGCGGTATCTCATTTGGTACCGTGATCACCGGTTTGTGTCGGGCTCTGGCCCGTGGCCGCAAAACGCTGGGATTGTCAGCCAGCCTCATTATGTGTTTCCTGCGCCATCTCAGCCCGGAATATGCACTGCAGACCCTTTTTGAGGCGCAATCCCACCGGGAGCATATTACCGCGGTCGGCTTGGATTCATCTGAAGCCGGTTATCCCCCCAAACTTTTCACAGATGTATTTGCCCGTGCCCGTGAAGCCGGGTTTTCGGCCGTGGCACACGCCGGTGAAGAAGGCCCACCCGAATACATCCGGCAGGCCCTGACACTTTTGAAGGCGGCGCGTATCGATCACGGCGTACGTTGCCTCGAGGATGATGACCTGGTTCGAACATTGGTGCGGAGAAGGGTGCCGCTGACTGTTTGCCCGCTTTCGAATGTGAAATTGAAGATATTCGAGACAATCGCCCATCATAACCTAATTGCCTTGCTGAACCGGGGGCTGTGTGTGACAATCAATTCGGATGACCCGGCTTATTTCGGTGGTTACATCAATGAAAACTTAATGGCGGTTTGTGAGGCGTTTGATCTGACCTGCCGCGATCTGGGACGGCTGGCCCGCAACTCTTTTGAAGCAGCTTTTTTGGAAGACGATCAACGGCAGCTGTACCTGGAGGAAGTGGATCGCTATGTGCGCAAATTTGAATAATCATCCGGTATAAAATGGAAATTTAAACTGATGGTTATTGCACAATGCCAAAGAGACGACAGGTGTTGTTCCAGATTTTGTCTGCCAGGGCGGCGACTTCCGTGTGGGTTGTCTCGGCCAGCTTGATCAAGACCGATTTCACAAAAGCCGGTTCGTTGCGCCGGTAACGGTTTTTCTGGGGGGCCGGGGTTAAATACGGCGCATCGGTCTCGATCAGGAGGCGCTCGGGAGGTATCAGGGCGACCTGACTGCGGAGGCGACGTCCCCGTTTCCGGATCGTGAGGATGCCGGTAATGCCAATATGCAAACCCATTTCCAGGTAACGTTCAAGTTCTGCGTTCGTACCGCTGAAGCAATGCACCACCCCGGTCCGGCGGCTATGGGGATGTTGATCCAACAGTTCCAGCAGGCGCCCCTGGCTGTCGCGCTCGTGAAAAATGAGCGGCAGTCCGAGTTCGTCCGCGATTTTGAGTTGCTGAACAAACCACTTTTCCTGGACAGCCTGCGGGGAGTACATCCTATTGAAATCAAGACCAATTTCACCCCACGCCCGCACCTTGGGATTTGCCGCCAGGGTTTGCAGGGTGGTTAATACCTTTGCAGTGCAGCGACTGGCATCATGGGGGTGAACGCCCACCGCAGCGTACAATCCAGGATGCTCATTGGCCAGGGCCAGACCTTTGGCGGACCGGTCGGCATTGATGCCGGCAATCAGCGCAGCCGCTACATTGTTGGCGGCCATGCGGTCAAGCACCGCAGACCGATCTTTTTCAAAGATTCGATCATCGAGGTGGCAGTGGCTGTCAAAAAGTTTCATGATTCCTTCCTGCTTGCATCTACGGCCGGGTAACCAGGAATATCGCTGGCGGTTTAACACAAGCTGACCCACTCTTCAATAGCGGCGCTTGTAAAATGTTTTTGACACAACCCCTTGGTTGAGCCTGCTTGTCAAAATAGGGTTGCTTTTATATTGGGGATATGATTTTTTGCATTTTTTAGAGCGACTATTTAGTGAGTACTATTTTTTGAAGGCCATCGTAAAATACCGGTAATATTGTTCAGCAAGAGATCATCTTCCAGTTGCCCGCATTTCGCTAACGTCGTTGTTCATTTTTGCTGCTCGTACCGCTCACAGAACGGATCTATTCATTTTTACAACGGCTGAAACTAAAACATACATGGCGATGTATGCCCGGAGGTTAACCATGTTTCAAATTGTTCGTCGCGAAGAGATGGCAGAAGGGACCGTCATCCTCAATGAAATAGAGGCGCCCCTGATTGCAAAAAAAGCCAAGCCCGGCCAATTCGTGATCCTGAAGGCCAATGAAGAAGGTGAGCGGATTCCGTTGACCATGGCCGAAACGGATGCCGAAAAAGGTACGATTACAATTATTTATATGGTCGTTGGGAAATCGACAGCCATTTTCAAGGACCTGGTGGTGGGCGATGCTTACCAGGATGTGATCGGCCCCCTCGGAAAAGCCACCCATATTGAAAAAGTAGGGAGAGTCGTCTGTGTGGGCGGTGGAACCGGTGTGGCGGTTTTACACCCGATTACCCGCGCCTTGAAAGAGATCGGCAACGATGTGACCTGTATTATCGGGGCCCGCAATAAGGACTTGTTGATCCTGGAAAAAGAGATGGGTGCGGCTTCCCACGATTTGAGAGTATGCACCGACGACGGCTCATATGGACACCATGGTTTCGTAACCGAGGTCATGCAGGAGGTTATCGAGGCCGGGGATGTAAAACTGGTCGTGGGGATCGGTCCGGTGCCCATGATGAAAGCGCTGAGTAATATCACCAAAAAATACGATGTGCCGACGATGGTCAGTCTCAATCCAATAATGGTGGACGGGACCGGCATGTGCGGCGGCTGCCGGGTGACGGTAGGCGGTGAAACCAAATTCGCATGTGTGGACGGACCTGAGTTTGACGGCCATAAGGTGGATTATGACGAGCTGATGCTCAGGCTGCAGGCCTACCTCGAAGAGGAGCGCCGGTGTCATGAGGAGTACTGTACGATCCGCGACGCCCAATAATGTCCACCCAGAAACGGCATCTTCTTGCCCGGCATAGCCTCCAGGCGACGACGGGTCGGCCCAGAGCGGCGTTTTCCAGGCTTCGCTGAAAGCTACGCCCGGCAAGCACCTTTTTGAGATCCTCGACATAGCGTCTGCTATGCCTGCGGTCCCAAAACGGCTCAAGCCTTCCGTCTTCGCCTAAAGGCTACGCCGGACACGTGCTCCGAACCAAAATCTACCGCTTCTGGGAGGACACCCTAAAAAGAACGTTCAAAGATTAGTAAGATAAGATAGTTTAGATATATTTTTACGGAGGAGAGAATGGCTAAGAAGAAGGCGGTACCGCGGGTGGCGATGCCCGAACAGGAACCCCAGGTCAGGGCGCGCAACTTTCTGGAAGTACCCACCGGTTATACGGTTAGAATGGCCCAGGAAGAGGCTGCCCGCTGTCTGCAGTGCCGTAAGCCGGCCTGCGTGGCCGGCTGTCCGGTGGAGGTGGATATTCCGGGCTTTATCAATTTGATTACCGAAGGCGATCTTACCGGGGCCATCCGGAACCTATGGGCCAAGAACGCTCTGCCGGCGGTTTGCGGTCGGGTTTGCCCCCAGGAAATTCAATGTGAAGGACTGTGCATTGTCGGTAAAAAGAATGAGCCGGTGGCCATCGGCAACCTGGAGCGCTTTTGCGCGGACTGGGAGCGGGAGAATGGGACCGGTGAACTGCCGCCGGTTCAGGCGTCCACCGGCAAGAAAGTGGCCGTCGTCGGCTCCGGGCCTTCCGGGCTTACGGTGGCGGGCGACCTCATTGTCAAGGGGCATGACGTCACCATTCTGGAAGCGTTCCACAAGCCCGGCGGGGTCCTGGTATACGGCATTCCGGAATTCCGTCTGCCCAAAGCAATTGTCGCCCAGGAAGTCAATTTTCTGGAGCGGCTGGGGGTCAAAGTGGAGTGCAATGCGGTGGTCGGCCGCACGGTTTCCATCGACGAATTGTTCGAGCAGGGCTACGATGCGGTATACGTCGGCGTGGGTGCCGGTCTGCCCCGCTTTATGAAAATTCCGGGCGAAAACTATGTGGGGATCCTGTCTGCCAACGAGTATTTGACTCGGGCTAATTTAATGAAAGCCTATGAATTTCCCAAGGTGGACACCCCGATCCCGCTGGGTAAAAAGGTGGTCGTCCTCGGGGCCGGGAATGTTGCCATGGATGCGGCCCGGACCGCCATGCGGTTGGGCGCCGAAGAGGTTAAAATCGTTTACCGGCGATCCCGTGAAGAGATGCCGGCCCGCCTGGCTGAAATACACCATGCGGAAGAGGAGGGCATTGAACTCTTTCTGCTCACGAACCCCACCAAGTACCTCGGTAATGAAAAAGGGCGCCTGACCGGGATGGTTTGCCTCAAGATGGAACTTGGCGAGCCGGATGAGTCGGGTCGCAGAAGCCCGGTCCCCATCGAAGGATCCGAATTCGAGATCGAATGCGACCTGTGTGTCGTGGCGGTCGGCTCCGGGGCCAATCCGCTGCTTACCAGTGAAACGCCGGATATGCAGTTAAACCAGTGGGGCTATGTCATTGCCGAACAAGAAACCGGCAAAACCACCAAACGCGGGGTCTGGGCCGGGGGCGACATCGTCACCGGAGCGGCCACTGTGATTCTGGCCATGGGCGCCGGGCGTGAGGCGGCCAACTCCATCGATAAGTACTTGAAGTTGGGGTGGTAGCTGCAAGGTTCATAATTCAATCGTTCAAAGGTTCAGAGGTTGAAAACTAAACCCTCTGACCAGTCTCCAAAGAGCCAAGCGTTTGCTAAGCGTTGAAAAAACGGGCCCACTGGATTCAAATCCAGTGGGCTTTTTGTTTAGGTTGGGCTTCCAGATATAACAATGGTCGGGTGTTTTACCTTGAAACAACCCCCTCCCGCCAGGGGAGGGGAGTAATTCTGCTTGAAGTTTCAGCTGGTCGAGAACCTCAGGGTTACAGCAGCGGCAGCACTGGTCCTCCTCCCTCGACGGGAGGGGGAGTTCTTCTGCATATAGGTTCTGCCGGTCGAGAAATATCTGGGTCACAGCAACGGCAGCAATGGTTCCCCTCCCTTGACGGGAGGGGTTAGGGGAGGGTGGCGACCGTTACCTAACCGGCAAACATCTCCAGCCAGGTTTTGAAACGCTTCACCTTATCGGGACCGTAGGCTTCGATTTCTGCTAATACTTCGACGACCGATTTCTCCCGGCCGTTGCCGTTGCCGTTTTTCGAGAAAAACTTGTCGGCATAGCAGATGATTTGTTCTTCGATGGAAACCGGGCGCATATCGCGGATAGGTAACGGTAGATTGTTTGTGACGATGTCTGCGGCCGAGATGCCGACGCCGACATGCCTTTCACAGACCAGGGCGTGACGGGGCAGGTCCAGGCCATCCAGCATTTTTCTGCCCAGTGTTCCGTGCAGCAGGTATGGGTGTTTGCCATGGCAA
>Ga0056121_1000008_pt1 | contig 146934 bp, 94 predicted proteins | sample WorMetHEROISLAND_FD_83872 | JGI IMG/M metagenome (GOLD analysis project Ga0056121, IMG submission 83872) | Marine gutless worms symbiont microbial communities from Max Planck institute for Marine Microbiology, Germany - Olavius sp. 1 HERON ISLAND ...
CCCTGTTGGCCGGCATCGTGTTCTGGGCCCTGGCCATCGCCGGGCTGATCGCGATAATTAGCGCCGGCCGGGTCAAGATTCCGCAACCGGTGCTGGAGGTCACGACCGTTTCAGCTGAAACGGCGCAGGTGATCCTGGTTCACCGGGGGGGTGACCCGGTTCGGTTTGCCAATACCCGCTGTAAGTGGACCCCGGATATCACGCTACCGGCCGGCACGGAAGAGGCCGGCACCTTGATCCTGCTTGGTAGCGAAAACCAACAGGGGCGTGTCTCGAAATTGGAACCCGGTGAAAAGGCCGGATTCAAAAAGGCCGTCAGTCTGTGGCCCGGCCGGGTCGGCCGGGTGGTCATTGAAGATTTAAAGAGCGGCCGGATGATCTTTAGCCGGGTGGTGTACGTTTACCCTTAGAAAGAGGCGTGCGGATGAGCTTGTTCAGCGAAGTCGCGGAGATTTTCAGGTTTGGGGACCTCTACCGGGCCTTTCGTTTGGCCCATAAAGCAGAGGTCGACGGGCTGCGGCAACTCCTGCAATCCAGTCGGTCAAAATACGCCCGCTGGGAAGCCGCCGAAGCTCTCGGTAAGATCGGTGATGATCAGGCGGTCTCCTTGCTGCTCGACACGCTGCACGATAAAAAACCGCTGCTCCGCTGGAAGGCCGCCGAGGCCCTCGGTGCATTGCAAGCCGAATCGGCAGTCGAAGCACTCATTCAGGTTCTGAACAACAGGGAAGAAGATTGGAGTGTACGCAAGGGGGCTGCGGAAGCCCTGGGTAAGATCGGAGACAAACGGGCCGTGGAGCCTTTGATTGCCGCCTTGAACTATTCCGAATTGAGCCTGCAGTCCGACCTGGAACATGATTATGTCCGCTGGGCGGTTGAACTGGCGCTGGCCTGGATAGGCGATCGGCGTGCCGTGGCACCCCTGATTGCCGTGCTGCAAGACGAAGATCTGGTTGTCCGGTGGGGAGCGGCCATTGCCCTGGGCCTACTTGGGGATAACAGCGCGGTCCCATCGCTGGTAGAGGCCTTGCAGGATGAAGATTGGAATGTCCAGAAATGCGCTGCCGAAGCTCTCGGGAAGATTGGTGACCGGCACGCCCTGGAACCTCTGCGGTCAGCCTTGCAGGATGATGATCGCTATGTCAGGCGAGCGGCTGGAGAGGCCCTGGCCCGGATAGAAGGCGCATAGCTGGCAAGGGTGCTATCGTGTTTAAGCTCCATCAGTCCGCCCGCAGCAGGCAAGGACTGCAGAACCCAGACCGCCTGAGCGCGTCGGGCAACCGGCCGGTTATTCGCGTTAGGCCTCCAGCATGTGATAACTGGCGGACTTATAACCTTTCACCTTGTGGACGTGGAACGTTAGGAGCCGGCTATGATAATTATTGACGAGGTGCTTCAATTTACGCCGGGCAACCCGAAATTCTTTGCTTTTAAGTGTTTTCAGCAGCATGCTGCTGTCGCGGATCCGTCCCTCGCAGATGATATGCGGGCCATCCCCGATTAAAACCTCCCACTCGCCGGCCACGGCAATATCCGATTTTTCCAGCAGTGGGTAGTATTCATTGACGACGTAGTTTTCATACTCCGCTTTGGTCTGGCTGATGATGTCCCAGACCTGGTTGAATTTGAAAACATCTTCCTCGATGTCGATCGAATAGGAATCTTTCTTACCCGTTGGAACGAGAATCTTGGTTTTATAGGCCTTCACAAATTTGAGCAGCCCGTCTTTGAGTTTGTCGAACTTGGGGTTCCGCAGGGCTTTCTCGATAAGCTCCAGGTCGTTGGCCATGCCCTCCACGAAGATTTCGCTGTAGGCACCCACCAAAACCACCCAGCCGGCGACCACATGAACCCCCAGAGAATTCATGCCGGGGATAAACTCTTTCAGCATGTACTTGCCGTACTCTTTTCGTTTTTCACTTATGATCGTATAGTATTGATTGAATTTTACCGGCATTGGCTACCCCCTTGGCAATCGTCCCGTGTTACCGAATCAAGCGAAGATTTTAGTGTATATTGTAACTGTCCCTGATGTACTCAGACCTAACCGGAAAGCTGCTATCGTTCGGTGCCCGGTGCAATGTTGGCGTGCAGGTAATTGGGAGTTTTTCGTCCGTTGATTGTCGGATTCAGTCGCCGCAAAACTATGGAAACACCAAATAAACCGAACGATAACTTCAAATTAGCCTAGGTCGTCGGGATTGTCAAAGGTAAATTGTCTGACCGTAGAAAGTTCAACGGATATGCAAGTTGACTTCAATAAAGGCGGGACCGGTTTCGCCTGCTGTTATGGTCGCCGGCACTGTTTCTTATGGCAAACCCACCCCGATCGAATTTGTAACGCTATTTGGTAGCCTCCGTTAGCGCTTAGCGCAATAATTCTATCCAGGAACTATCCTGGAACCAGCGCGCATGGATTTGCTTCAGCAACCCGGTACCTTTCAGCATCTCGATAAAATTCTCCAGCCAGTTGATCATCAGTGCGTCCTCAGCAACAACGATGCCCAGCGGTTCATAAGAAATGGGTGATTCACCGGCTACCAGGCCCTTATCCTTGTAACGATAGGCCGTGAAGGCACAATACGGAAAGTCGGCCACAATGGCATCTACCTTATCCACCAGCAGCATACCGATGGCGGCATCGTAGGATTTCGTTTTAACGATCTTTGCTTGCGCTGCAGCCTGCTCGGCATACTTCTGACTGGTTGAGCCCTGGAGTACGGCCAAGGTTATGCGGCTGTCATTGAGGGCCTCGGATTTTTGCAACCGAGAGAGGGTCTGCTTTTTGGTTATAAGCCCTTTACCGGACATGTAATAGGGACCGACAAAAGCCAGCTTGCGGTTGCGCTGGGGGGTGATGGTCATGCTCGAGATGACCATATCGACTTCACCGGCTGCAACCGCCGGCAAAAGATCATTAAAGGGCATGGCTTTGAATACCAGGCTGACTTCGAGCGTTTTAGCGATGATCCGGGCAATATCCGCATCCATGCCGATGATATCACCGTTTTTGGCCACGGCGTTCATGGGTGGCTGTTCACCGGTGGCGCCGACCACCAGTTCCCCATTCTTGAGGATGCGATCCATTACCGGCCCGGCCGCAGCCGGTTGCATAAAAAAGAAAAACAGGACGACTATCAAAAACATACCACCCAATAATCTGCGCATTCAGAACCTCCATTGAGAATTACAGGCGAAAAGCGACGAAGATTTTTCAGAAACAATCTCAGCGAGCGTGTGCGAATCGGCCCCTCGAAAGCGACCGTAAAAGGGCCATGTGGCGGTGCGGCCTGGGGGCCTTTTCAACAGCAACCCCCGCCCGGTCCACAGGCCGCATTTTCCTTGCCCTTAATCCAGGACTGGATGATGTAGGCGGCACAGCCGACCCCCGGGGTCACCGTGATGGCGGCGGAAGGGCAATTAAGGGCGCAGGCCCCACATTCCATGCAGCCGTTGCGGTCGACCAACCGGGCTTGCTTGCCATTCATTTCAAAAACGCCGTGGGGGCAGACAATGGTGCACAGGCTGCACCCCACGCATTTTTCGCGGTCGAACGTCAAAGTGGTAACATCCGTCAGATGTCTGAATTCTTTCATAAAGATACCTCTTTTCAATTAAGCCGGGACGCGGCCTTAACCTCGGTCCCGTTGCCAGGCGGTCTACCCTAAAATGCGGAACCAATCCACAATGCCAGCCCACAGACAGCCATACCGGCCTGAATCGGGATGTAGCGGCGCATCTCTTTTTCTACTCCTGAAGGGGAGGTAAACGGGCTGGTGCCGGTAAAATTCATAGCCAGATAGGAGCTTAACGCCGCAGCCATGAAGAGCAAAGCCAGGAAACCGGCGATACCCTCGGCGAGTCCAGCGGCAATAGCCGCCGGCAACACCAGGACCAAGCCGGTCAGGATGCCTTTGGACGCAAACGTCGTGCCCGGAATCCAGGGCAACAGCAGGGGGGCCAGTCCCGCACCGGACAGGATCCCCAATAGGATTGCGCCGGCAGCCCACAACCCCCGTTCCCAGGCACCCGCCAGGGAGAAGATACCCGGCCCGATGCCCGACAGGACAAACAGGGCCAGCAGCACCCAGAGGGCCGGTTTCAGTACCAGCGAGATCTCAACCGGGACCAGGACGAGCCTTTCCGCCAGGGTAAAGGTGACCATGCGCATCTTCCGGTCGGCCTTGAGGTCATTTTCCAGAAACGCGATGATATCTGCGGCCCGAATGGGGCCCCAGACCACCTTGAAGCCGCTGAGCTTTCTGACCTTTTTGGATGCGACGCCGGTGGCCCCCAATTGCGGCACAATAATCCGGCGGTGGGATACAAGTTTATCTAGACCGGTTTCGATGATCCTTTTGACTAGCTCACCGGTGGCGAAGGTCCCCTTGCCGGCCGCACACCAGACATTGATCCCGCGGGTATCCAGAACCAGCAGCCAGGCGTTTTGCCCCGCCAGTTCACGGCGGACATGATCAAACGTCAGCTTGTAATTGGCAGTCACCAGGACCGGCGCTTCCTGGTCCGGACTGCCGACGGCGTAGATACCCGGTGCGACCTGGTAGTCGTTGCGGCCGATACCGACCCGGGTCAGGACCGTACCGATGATATCTGCCGGTCCCAGGCGGGTTTTGACACGCGGCACCTTGCCGATCGGGGTCGATAGAAATTCTGCCACGAAACCATGGATGGCATAGCCCGGGCGCTCATCCGGCCCGGATGGTGGGCCGGCGGGCGGACCGCAACAGGGTTCGTCAGCTGCAACCACGCCGGCGGCAGGCATTTTGTCCATCAGGGTTATCGGGGTGGGGGTTTCTTCGGGCTGTGAGCTGCAGTCGCAGCCCGGGGATTTTGCGGTGTCCATTTTTTGTTCCTTAGTTCTGATTTACAGGCCGGCCACGGCTGCTTTGAAGCGCTCCAGTGCATCTTGGTCGACGCAATAACAGGTTCGCGGGCCTTCAATTTCCCCCTTGACCAGCCCGGCATCCTTTAAAAGCTTCAGGTGTTGACTGACCGTCGACTGCGACAGGGGCAGGATTTCGACAATTTCCCCGCAGATGCAGCAGTTCACTTTTTTGAGGTGCTCGATGATTTTTATGCGCACCGGATGGGCCAGGGCTTTACACAGGCCAGCCAGCTTCTCCCTATCCGGACCGCTGCTGAATGCGTCCAACAAGGGGCCTCCTTTTCAATGTTAGCGGCAATTAATCGGTCATCTACGATAAACGATCATGGGTGCGTTGTCAAGCGCGCAGGGGTCAAAAAGGGGTCGCTTGCGAAGGGGGCTATTCAGAGACATGCTTGGCCGCTTCGGCCTTTATCTTAAACACGATTTCGCTGTAGGGGTTCTCCTCCGGGATGACGCCTTCCAGGAATTCGACATAGTCGTTTATCTTTTTGAGGGACTGGGCCTGCATGCGAATGATGGTTTCGTATTCTTTCTGCATGCCGAAAACGCTGTCAATACGCCCACCGATAATTTTCAACAGGTGCTGCACCTGGTCTTCAGGCAGGTCGGCATTGTTTTTAAGCTGATCGAGGAGCTGGTTGTGCAGGGTTCGATAAATTTGCAGGTTGTTTTCTGAATTGATGAATTCCTTGTACTCCAGTATCCGTTCGATCTTACGCCGCAGCTCGTCCATGGGTACCGGTTTCATGATGTAATCGAAAGCGCCCATTTTCATTGCTTCAATCGCGGTTTCGATGGTCGCAAACCCGGTGATCATGATAACCTCGGTTGTGGGGGCATGCTCCTTGACATGTTGCAGGACCAGCATCCCGGCTTCAACATCTGCGGAACCATCGGGCATATTCTTGTCGGTCAGGACAATATCGAACTGGCTGCCCTCCATGGCCGTTATGGCATTGCGGGCGGAATCGGCGGTTTCGATTTCGTATCCATCGCGTTCCAGAAAAGTTGTGAGCAGATCGCGAATCTGGGGGTCATCATCAACGACAAGAATTCTTGCTTTCATTTTTCCTCTCGCAATCAGTCTGCTACAGGCTTTTAGGGCCGGTAGTTGAATTGAAATCAACCGTTTGAGCGGGCATCCGACGGTGTCAGGTCGTATCGTTTGATCTTTTCAACCAGGGTTGTGCGGTTCAGGTGGAGAAGCTTGGCGGCCCTGTTCTTCACCCAGTGGGCCTTTTCCAGAGATTGCAGTATCAGGGCCTTCTCATATTCGGTGACCGCCGTGGCCAGGGGGATGCCTTCGTCAGAGATCTCTTCCGCCGGGGGCGTAATGACAATTTTCTGCGAACCTCTGATTTTTGTCGGCAAATCGGCCGGTGTCAGCCAGCCTTCCTGTTTGAGGACAACCAGTCTTTCCACCAGGTTTTTCAGTTCGCGGATATTGCCCGGCCAGGCATAGGCATAGAGCAGGTCCAGCGCGTCTGAGGTAAATCCTTTTATACCCAGGCTGTTTTTGGCGTTGAACTCCGCATGAAAATGTTTGGCCAGGACACGGATATCCGTTTTTCTCTCCCGCAAGGGAGGCAGGTGCATCGGGATGACAAACAGCCGGTAGAAGAGATCCTCCCGGAACAAACCCTGTTCCACCCGTTCTTCCAGGTCCCGGTGCGTGGCGACAATAACCCGGATATTTACGGAAATGGTTCGGTTGCCGCCGACTTTCTCGAATTCGTTCTCTTCTAGTACCCGTAGGATTTTTACCTGCAGGTCCGGGCTCATATCGCCGATTTCATCCAGAAAAATCGTGCCCGAATTGGCCTGCTCAAACTTGCCGTCCTTGGCTGTGAACGCTCCGGTGAAGGCTCCTTTGGTGTGACCGAACAGTTCGCTCTCCAAGAGGTTTTCAGGCAGGGCCCCGCAATTGATGGCCACAAACGGCCGATCCGAGCGCGTGGAGTTTTGATGGATAGCCCGGGCAATGAGGCCCTTGCCGGTACCTGTTTCGCCGGTAATCAAGATGGTGCTGTCGGTTCCGGCGACTTTTGCGATGGTGCTGAAAATATGCTTTATTTCGTCGCTCTGCCCGATTATTCCATCTAGCTGGAGAGGGGACATGCCCGCTTCCTTTCACACCAATTGGAGTCCTACAGAGGCGCTGTGCCGCTGATACCGTGTTAAACTGTTGTTTCTTATCGTAAATCCGGACCGGAGAACGGTTTAGAAGATTTTATATATATCTCACCCTGTCCGTATGTCAACATACAAAGAAATGGATGCAGCTTTCGCGGGAAAAAGTAAATACGAGCGGCTGGAGGCGTTTCGGTTGAACGGGCCGGATGGTCGGTGACCAGAAGCTACCTCAAAAAATGGATATTGGCTCAAGGTTCCGTCTACGCTCGGTGAGCTGCGCCGGATCAGTCTACGCTAAAAGCTTCGCCCGCCAGGCAAGCAAGGCTCCCAGCAGCGTTTATCAGCCGTAGCTTCCGCGAAGGCTGAAGATCGGCCAATCAGTCTTCGCCAGAGGCTTACGTCTTCGCCAAGGCTACGCCGCACAAGACGCCCGACAAGAAGACTTTTTTGAGATAGCTTCTATCCGACCATCCCGGCCAATTCGGTGGAGGGCGGTTGAATCAGGCCCCCGGCGATCTCATTCAACCGGTTGCTGATCTCGGCTGATAGGGCCAGGGCTTCTTCAGCCGTGAAATCGATGTCCGCAAGATCGCCGGCCGTGACATAGCCGCTGCCGGTAATGATTTTTTGGGCTTTTGAAATGGATTCCGGCGAGAGTTCCACGGTGTGCGCCGGGTCGGCGGCGGCTTCACCGGATCCGTATCGGCCGGAACGCTTCTGCTGCTCTGAATTGGCGGTTTTGGCTTTGCCATCACGGGTCAGGGCAGGTGTGGGGGAGACCCCCTGAATATGTGGTGCCATGTATTCCTCCCGGCAGGTGCCGCAGGAACCCTCACGCGTGGTGATCCCGCAGCGCCGGCCTGATTGATTTATTCAATCCTCAAAAACCTGGTCCTCAGGGCCAGGTCAGAGATAGTTGGTTACGCCTGGGTAAGGGTTACCAGGTGTTTAGGCTGAAGGCTGAAGACTGAAGATGTAACAAATATAATATATAAAAACATAAACTTATCCAATTCATCACAGCGTTTATCCTCATTGCAGCCAATACGGCCAGATTGGTTTTAAGGTTTTCCTTCGGCCTTCAGTCTTCGACCTAATCCCCTGAATCCGGCCATGCTACGAAGGCGTGTTGTGGGTGCTCGCCACTTCTAATGACATTCCAATGCCTGACCCTCCGGACCAGGATTCCTTACGCAGAGTATATTGGCTCTGTAGAAAAAATAAAGACCAAAAACCGCACCATGACCATCGGGCCTGGTTGGTGTCCCTGAAAAAATATAACATAATGAAATCAATAGAAATAACTTTTGTATAAGGTGGTTTGCGGTTTCCGGCTTTTTGTTGTAATATTTGATTTCAGAATGTGTATTTAGACAAAAATTGTCTGCTATTTCGAGAAAACAGAAAAAAGATTGTGCATCCGGGCGCTCCCATGGGCCGGTTGCCATCCTGGAGGGGTTGATGAAAAGACTATGTTTATTCCTGCTCTGTGTAGTCCTGGCCAATGGTTGTGCCGCCCCCAGTATCAAGCTCATATCCGATGCCGCTGATCCGCTGCGTGAATTTACCCTTGAGGGAACCGCCTCCCAGAAGATTCTGATAATCCCGATCCGGGGTGTGATCAGCGATAACCCGCGTAAAGGGTTCATCCGCGTGTTGCCGAGTACGGTGCAGAAAGTGGTTGCCCACCTGAGAAAAGCCGAACAGGACCCGAACATCAAAGCGGTCATTTTGAAAATAAACAGCCCGGGCGGTTCGGCAACGGCCAGTGATATCCTCTACCGTGAGATCAAGGTCTACAAAGAGAAAAGCGGTGTAAAGATTGTTGCTGTTATGATGGGGCTGGCTACTTCCGGTGGATATTACGTGGCGCTGCCCGCGGATAAAATCGTGGCCCACCCCACAACGGTGACCGGCAGTGTCGGGGCGGTATTTCTCCGGCCGGAGGTGTCCGGCCTAATGGAAAAAATTGGTGTGGATGTCGCCGTGCACAAGTCGGGTCGCAACAAGGACATGGGCTCACCGTTTCGCACACCATCCCAGGAAGAAGAGCGCCTTTTACAGGCCCTCAGCGATCAGTTGGGCCAGCGGTTCACCCGTTTGCTGAGCGAGCATCGCAAACCGACACCTCGGGCCCTGGAGGAAATAGCGACGGCCAGGATTTATATGGCCGAACAAGCGCGGCAGGTGGGTCTGGTTGACCAGATCGGCTATGTCGACGATGCCCTGCAGCAGGCCCGCCAACTGGCCGCTCTGCCGGACGACGCCAAGGTTGTGATCTACCGGCGGACCAGTTTCCCCGACGACAATATCTACAATCCACTCAGCACGGGCAGTGAGGGTAAGCCACCGGTACTGGTGGATCTGGGCCTGTTGGAGTGGGTGCCGCCGCAGACGGCCGGTTTTTACTATCTCTGGCCGGCCTATGCGGGAAGTCAATAGAGGTGTACAACCCACCGGAGAAAAGCGCTTGAAAGGCGAAGGGCAACGTAGTAGGACCTATTTCACGAACTTTTTTTGAAGCAACAACAGGAATCCAGGCGAATGAATACAATTACAATGGTGGTGACGGTTCTGACCCTTTGGCTGGTCATGGGCCTGGGGTTTCTATCCAAATACGCGGACTGTAAAAAGAACGGTAAAACCACCTATGAAGCCTGGATGACCCATGAGGGCCTCCTCTTTATCGCCAGTGTCATCATTCCTTTATTGGTAGCCTTTTACCGGGTTGCGACCGGATAGAGAAAGGCGCTTCCGTTCTCCCTTCCTTGATCCAGTGCTTGGCCTTACAATAAAGCGATCATTTTTTTCACTGTATATTCACCCACGTCCGCCAGGGCGTCGGTGGTGAGAAAGCGGTCTGCGTTTTGCGAATACAGGCAGGTGACGGCGGCCGGGAAATCTTCATCGGGTAAATAGCAGATGAATTCGAGCCAGATCTTCGGCAGCGGCTGCAGCCGAAAGCTGAAATCGCCACCTGCCGCGGGCGTCGCCGGTTCGGTATTGAAAACCGCGGTAAGGTGATCAAACCTATCTTCAAGTTTTGCTACATATGGTGCGAGCACCTGCTGCGTGTGGGTTAAAAATGCACCGGCGTAGGGCATGCTGTCGGGAAGTTCTTTAAAAGCGCGGAAGGGTTCGAGCAGGCACGGTTCAGACGTTGCCTGCAAGGCGTACAGCGATATCAGGAGCCCGAGGATGCTTTCGGGCGGTAAACCGCCAAGGGTAATACCTTGCGGGCTTACCCGGCACTCCTCTCCGAATGCCCGGAAAACAAGTGCATCCCCGTGTTTTTCAGCCGGAAGATTGGCCGCCAGGTCATCCGGATTTTCGCCGAAGACTTTTTCCAGATTCTCTTTTACCAGCTTGGCATAGTTGTCCTGCATTCTACCTCCCACCCCCTCAAATATTTTACACGAATCTCTATTTAACTTTAGTCATCTATTGGAGCGATTAATCGCTCCTCAGAACATGCTGAGATCCTGACATTTCAAACCACAGGGATCTTAGACTGATTGGTTTTATCGAAATCGCTATCGGGATCGAAATCGAAATCGATAACTTTGGTCTTTTCATTATTTTTAATTGACAGCATGGGGAAAAAAAAGACGAACCCCGAAAACCCGATCCCGATTACGATCCCGATAGCGATTTCGAATTACGGCACTTTTTATGTCAAAATGCCTTATCTGGCATTTCATCGAGAATACAAAACAATATTGCGGCTTGGTTTGTGCCAATAGTGGGCGTCCACTATTCTAAAGGATACTCGTAAAGCTTCCCCTCGAAATTCCTGACAATCAGCCGGTCCGCGGTCTCCTCCTGGATATACTGCGGCAACAGGGGTATCTTACCGCCGCCACCCGGCAGATCAAGCATGTACTGCGGAACGCCCAAGCCGGAGATGCGGCCTCTCAGGTACCTTAATATCTCCATCCCCCGGCGCAGCGGCACCCGAAAGTGCGCGGTCCCGGCGACAGGATCCGGGTGGTGTAAATAGTAGGGCCTGACCCGGATGGATAAAAGCCCCCGCAGCAACTGCAGCATGGTGCCGGGCTCGTCGTTGACGCCTTTCAGTAGGACACTCTGGCAGCCCAGCGGGAGGCCGGCATCGGCCAGCAGCGTGCAGGCGGCCGCTGCAGCCGGGGTGATTTCGGCCGGGTGATTGAACTGGATATTGATAAACAGCGGACCGCAGGCCTTGAGCCGGTCGGCCAGTCCGGGAGTGATGCGTTGCGGCCAGGTGCACGGCACACGCGTGTGAATGCGCAGCAATTCGATGTGGGGAATTTTTTTGAGGGCGGCCAGCAGATCCAAAAGAACACCGTCTGCAAGCATAAACGGATCACCGCCCGAAAGGATCACCTCGCGCAGGTTGCGGGTCTGTCTGATATAGTCAAGGATGCGCCCATAGAAAGTGCGGGGATCAGGTAGATCCTCACCGATGTCCCGTCTTCGCATGCAGTGGCGGCAGTGGAGGGCGCAACGGCTGGACGCCAAAAAGACGGCCCGGTCCGGATACCGGTGTATCAGGCCGGGAACGGGGGAGTGCTTTGTTTCGCGGAGCGGATCAGCGCTCATATGGGTGGTTTCACCTTCCGCCGCGTCCGGGATGGCCTGACGCCAGAGCGGATCGCCGGGCGATTTGATCAGCGCCAGGTAATAGGGCGGTATCCGCATGGGGTATCCCAATTGGGCCGGATGGCTGTCAAAGGCATGCCGTGGAAAATGATCGACCAGCTGCTCCAAGCGGGTGACCGGCGCCGATCCCACGGATGGCATGTTGTCGGGGAGGAAGGGTTCCGTCTTTTTTATCCGGTTGAGGTTGTCTGATACGCGGGGCATGCAGGTTCCTTGGGTGAATCCCGGTTGCACTCTATTTATCTGATATGGCAAGCAATATTCCATTTCATGCTTGACTTGAACGCGATTGTATTGTTTCCTTTATATGGTTGCCGTCAATTTGTCCACCATCGTCATATCGTGCCGACGGGTTGTCAGGGCCCGATCCTTGAGGAGTTGTCATGCGCACACGCTGCCCCTGGGGCACGACCGACCCACTGTATATTGATTATCATGACCGAGAATGGGGCGTGCCCCTGCACGATGATCAACGGTTGTTTGAATTCCTCATCCTGGAAGGCGCACAGGCCGGCTTGAGCTGGATTACGATCTTGAAAAAACGCGTCCACTACCGACGGGCATTTGCGGGCTTCGACCCTGCCAAGGTGGCTCGTTACGGGCCTTCTGAAATAGATGAACTATTGCGCAATGAAGGGCTTATCCGCAACCGGCTGAAGATGACCGCCGCTGTGGAAAATGCCCGGGCCTATCTGGACGTGCAGCAGGCGTTCGGCAGCTTCGACACGTTCATCTGGCGCTTCGTGGATGGCCGGCCCGTGCGCAATTCCTGGAAATCCATGCAGCAAATACCGGATCAGACCGAGACCTCGCAGGAAATGAGCAAGGAACTGAAAGCCAGGGGGTTTAAATTTGTGGGGCCGGTCATCTGTTATGCTTTCATGCAGGCCGTGGGTATGGTGAACGATCACCTGGTCGATTGTTTTAGATACGCTGAAATCTGATCGTCTTGAGACCTGTTTAGACTCTATCTCAAAAACGGATTCTGGTTCAAAGTTCCGTCTTCGCCCGACACGAAGACTTTTTTAGGATGGGTTATCGAGAATACGGCTGTGATAATGCGAGCAATCGGGAGAACGTCATGAATGTATGCAAGGACTGCGGCAGAGTGCATCGTCTGGGCTTTATTTCAACGCGTATCGCTGGAACAGACGGGGTTTCGCTGGAAACCGAGAAGTGGGCGGAAGTATTTCAGCGCGAAGGCTTTGAATGTTTCTATTTTGCAGGGGAACTGGATCGCCCCCCGGAGCTATCCATGTTGTACGATAAAGCCCATTTCAAGCACCCGGTGATTAAAAAGCTGCACAACCAGTGCTATGGTGTCACCGTCCGCAACCGCTCCACCACCAAGCAGATTTATGCCCTGAAGGTCGAAATGAAAGATGCGCTGTATGCCTTCATGGAAAAGTTTGATCTCGACCTGTTGGTGCCGGAAAACATTCTTACCATCCCGCTCAACATCCCCCTGGGCCTGGCCCTGACCGAAGTCGTCTCCGAAACCGGGATTCCCACCATTGCCCATCATCACGATTTTTTCTGGGAACGGCAGAATTTTAAAACAAATGCCGTCTGGGAGTATCTCAACATGGCCTTTCCGCCGCACATTCCCCACATCCATCACGCGGTCATCAATACCTCGGCGGACAACCAGCTCAGCCTGCGCACGGGTATATCGGCCACCGTGATACCCAATGTCATGGACTTTGACAATCCACCGCGAACCGTGGCGACAGATGCGGCCGGCCGGGTAACCGGCGCACAGGCCCCGGTTGGCGATGACCGGTATGCCTGCGATGTGCGCCGTGACCTGGGCGTGGCCGCGGATGAACTGCTGATCCTGCAGCCGACCCGGGTTGTCAAACGCAAGGGCATCGAACACGCTATTGAACTGGTCAGTCGTTTGAACCTCAAAGCCAAGCTGGTTATCTCACACGCCTCCGGGGATGAAGGCTATGACTATGAGCGTCGGGTCCGTGAGTATTCCCGCATGATGAACGTGGATACCATCTTCGTGTCCGATATCATCAACCATAAGCGCGGGACGACCGCCCAGGGCAAAAAGATCTACACCCTCTACGACATTTACCCCCACGCCGATCTGGTGACCTATCCTTCCAATTTTGAAGGGTTCGGAAATGCGTTTCTCGAGGCTATCTATTTCTGCAAACCCATCCTCGTGAATACCTACTCCATTTATAGTATGGATATTAAGCCCAAGGGGTTTGCCGTTGTCGAAATGGACGGGTACGTATCGGCCGAAACAGTGGCCAAAGCCAGGAAGGTACTCAACGATACGAATTACCGGCGAAAAATGGTGGCGCACAATTACAAAATCGCTACGACCTATTACTCCTATACCGTGCTGCGGCGCAAGCTGCGCAACCTGTTAACCGATTGCATGGCCTGCCTTAAAAAGAATGTTGATTGACCGGCCCCGGGCACGCGACCGGGTCGCCACCATCAGCCGGTAAGGGTGACCGTTCCCACCACTGCCCGAATTCGAAACTTCTTTTTATTTTAAGATGCGCCTTCAGCTCAACTGTGCTATAGGCGACCAGGCGACACCCGCGGGTGTTGCGGCACGCTGGAATAAAATGATGAAACGCGGCCCAGATACAATCCGGCGGGTCCCCGGTCGGCGGGCCGCGGCAAAGGCGCAGGTAACATGGCAAACCTGAAAACAACACTTCTAAGCGGACTTTCAAAAGGCTGGCACGGCTATGTCTGGATTTTGAAAATCCTGATTCCGGTCTCCTTTTTTACCATGCTGCTGCAGTACAGCGGCTGGTTGGCGTATCTTGATTTTCTCCTGCAGCCTGTCATGCAACTGATGGGGCTGCCGCCGGTGGCCGCCCTGCCTTTGATCGTGGGGATGCTGACCGGTATCTATGGCGGCATTGCCGCCATGGTTGTCCTGCCGCTGACCCAGGACCAGATGACCCTGATAGCCATCTTTTTATTGATTTCCCACAATTTGATCCAGGAAGGCATCATTCAGGCCAAATCGGGCCTCAACCCGATAAAGGCCACCGTGTTCCGCCTGCTGGCCGCGGTGGTTACGGTTACCGTGGTTTCCTGGTTTTTAGCGTCCGAAACCGGTCTGGATAAAGCCTTCCCGGCAGGTCCCGCCGCGGCCATGGGGCTCGTAACCCTACTAGAGCAGTGGTGCCTGGCAACAATTCAGCTGGCCTTGCAGATCCTGGTGATTATCGTTTTCATCATGGTGGTTCTGGAGGTGATGAAGACTTACAGGATCATCGACTCCCTCGTGCGGGTACTCGATCCCTTGTTGAAATTGCTCGGTCTCAACCGCAATGTGGGCCTGCTCTGGTTGGCGGCCGCCATCTTCGGTATCGCCTACGGTGGGGCCGTCATCGTTGAAGAGACCCGCCAGGGACGCTATTCCCGGGAAGAGCTCGAACGGCTGCACCTTTCCATCGGGATAAACCATGCCATGATCGAAGACCCCCTGCTGTTCGTGCCTTTGGGCATTGGCGCTTTCTGGTTATGGATCCCACGGCTGCTTGCCGCCGCGGCAGCCGTCTACGGCTACAACCTTTTTATGCGACTCAAAGCCGTCCGCCGGACGCCAGTGGAAAAAACCGGGTAGCATGTATATTTTTAAAAAACTGGTCATGGCCTTCATCCTGCCGCCGGGTATCTTTATCTTGCTACTATTGACGACCGGTGCGTTGTTGGTAGGGTTGAAACGCCGCTGGGCCGGCAGCGCTCTGGCTGTTTTAGGGCTGATCATGTGGAGCCTGTCGATATCCCCCATTACGGATTTGATGCTGGCCGGGTTGCTGCGGGATCTTCCGGCCGGAAAGGACCTGCCCCGGGGAGACGTCATCATCCTGCTGGGCGGCGGGGTGGATGACCGTCTGGTTGATTTGTCGGGGCATCCGGGGGTGCTGAATGAGTCGATGGCAAACAGACTGGTGACCGCGGCCCGACTGCATGCAAAACTGCGCGTGCCCATCATTATATCAGGGGGGCGGGCGCCGGACAGTACTGTTGCCGAGGCGCGGGCCGCCGAGCGTTATTTACTTGATCTGGGTGTCCTGCCGTCTGAAATCATCACTGAAGAGCAAAGTGCCGACACCTTTCAGAACGCTGAAAATGTGCGCACCCTCTGCCGGCAACGCGGCTTTACCCGTCCGATCGTGGTCACCTCGGCCCATCATTTGAAACGGGCCTTGTGGTCTTTCCAGCAGAATGGCCTGACCTGCACACCCTTTTCCAACGGGCTGCCATCCCTACCGCCCCGGAAGTATGCCTGGCGCCATTACCTGCCGGGATCATTTGAGGCGGCGTCTACCTATCTGCACGAGTATGTGGGCCTGGTCTACTACCGCTTGAGATTTGGCGGTTGACAGGCTAGAACCTTTCTAAAAAAGTCTTCTTGTCGGGCGTAGCTCGCAGAGCGAAGACTGATTGGTGCAAACTCGGCGTTGGGCGTTCGGTTCAAGTCCTCAAAATGCTCGAGTATTCCTGTGGGTGAACCTCATGGCCGCCTTGCACTACGTTAGGCATTAGCTTCGCGTCATTTTGAACCAAAATCCGTTTCTTGAGATAGCTTCTATACAAGCCGGGCGGCATTCACCACCACCTATCCATTCATGCCTCAAGGTCAGGTGCTATCTGCCGCCGGTAGATAGTGATTTGCTCGTCTAAAATCTCCTTGAGGATATCCAGGGTTGTCATGGGATTCATGATGACGCAGCGCAGCACCACTGTGTCGGCTTCCGGGACATGGTGCAGGGTTAGGGTGGTCCGGGAGACGAAACTGCGCCCGGCTTCGCGTTGCAAGCGCTGGAGCAGCTTGTTGATGCGGTTCAGCAACTGGGCGTAGTCGGCGCCGTCGCCGGCAACCTTTGGCAACGCTTGCGGATGAAGACGGTAGGTAAGCACATTCAACTGGGGGAGGGTCATCAATTCAAAATCGGCCCGCCGGTTTATTTCCGCGGCAAACTTTTCAGCGGTTTCGATGCCGTGCTCGATGAGAATGGCATACCCCTGGGTGCCCATGATTTTGAGGGCACTGTCCAGAATCAGGGAGCTGGCCTCGCGTGACCCGGGCAGGGATCTGATGCCCAGGTCAACCGATCCGGGGCGGTTGATATACTTGGCATGGTAGACCACCGCTTCCATGGAGACCGGGTCCTTGAACAGGGTCATCCCGCAGGCCATGGGCATGTAAAACTGTTTGTGCCCGTCAATGACAACGGAGTCGGCCTGGGCAATCCCTTCCAGGAGGTGCCGATACCGGTCCGACATCAGGGTGGGGCCACCCCAGGCGGCGTCCACATGAAAATGGATGCCATGGGCTTCACAGAGTCGACCGAGTTCGGGCAGGGGATCGACCGTGCCGGTTTCCGTGGTGCCGGCAATGCCGACGACGGCCATGATGCCGGTCCGGGCGGCCGGCCGTTTCAGGTCCGCGATGACCTCTTTGAGACGGTTGATATCGATGCGGTTTTCGGCATCTACTTCCAACCCGATGATGTTGCGGTTGCCGATCCCCAGGACACCACCGGCCTTGCGCAGGGAGTAATGCCCCAGGCGGGAAACCAGCACCACGCAGCGGTCGAAATCATGGGCGCGCAGGCCGGCGGCCACACCCTCTTGCTCGACCCCCGCAAATCCCGGTCGCGGGTGCAGGAGCTTGTTGCGGGCCACCCATAGCCCGGTGATATTGGCCAGGGTGCCGTCTTCTACGAAACTGCCGAGCGTGGTGCTGGTGTGCTGGACGTGCTCGGCGTAGAAATCATCATCCTGCCCGAATACCAGCCGGTGGATTTTGGCCAGAACCTGCTTTTCTATGATCGACACTACTTTGGATGTTTCCAGTTTGACGACGTTCTGATTCAAGGCGGCCACGATCGTTTTGAGATGGACCATGAAAAAGGGAATGGCCGCGGTCATGTGGCCGATGAAATAGGGCGAGGCGACATTGACGGCGTGGGGGGCGATATCCTCGATCAGGTCGGTAATCACGTCAGCCAGTTTTTTTTCCGGGGTCCGGCTGATGCGGGTTTCGGTGAACTGTTCGGCCAGCTCTTTCAGGCTGGCTTCCTCGGTAATGCCGACATGGTCTCCTAAAAAATCGTGCAGCCCGAACAGGATCTGCTCCATGTATTTCACGAGCGTAGACCGGGTCGCTTCATTTTCGGGCCGGATGAAGGTCCGCATCAGCGTCTGCCAGTCCGCGACCAGCCGGGGATTTTGTTTTTCGGTTTTAGAGGTCATGGTCCGGAACTCAGCGCGCGGCGGTGGTAATCTGAAAAAGGTCTCGATGCATGCCGGTTATTAGCATGCTTGGGAAGCAATGCCAAGGTGCAGGGTCATTATAAGGTAGGGTCATGGGGCCGGAAAGCATTTGCCGCTCTGCGTCTAAAGTGATATGCAACGGGCAGATGTCTACCATTCACCCAACGCGAGTTTGAAATGATTCAACGTACAGCGGGTTCACCGCTCGCCATTCGGATTGGCGGTACGCTTTTTTTGCTGGTGGCAATCGGCCTGTTTGTTTCCCCGCTATGGGGTCAACAGGCGCCCACCGAGCGTGTCGCGGCCGTTAATGGAGAGGATATCGCAGTCGTCGATTTCGAGGCGGCCCTGCAGCAGGCCCTGCATCACCGCGATACCCCGGTTGAAGAACTGCCTGAATTGAAACTGCAGGCACTAAGAAGAGACGTCCTCGACAACCTGATTGGGCGCAAACTGGCCTATCAGGAATGCCTGCGGCTGGGTTTCAAGGTGGAGGACGAACAGATTGATAAGGAGCTGGAAAGAGTTGCCGCCCGTTTTTCCAGCGTCGCCGAACAGGAGGATGCCTTCCTGCGGACTGGTATCTCGCCGGCCCAGCTGCGCGCAAGGTTGCACGAGGACCTGGCTATCCGGCAGCTTATCGAGGAGCAGGTTGCCGGACTGGTTGAAGTGGATGAGTGGGAGCTGCGGTCTTTCTATGACACGCATCCCAATTTGTTCAAAGTGCCGGCCCTGGTCAAGGCCAGCCATATATTCATTGCCGCCGGCCCCGACAGCACCCGGGAGGAGCGCAAGGCAGCGGTGGCCTTGATCAGGGGAATCCTGGAGCAGCTTGATCAGGGCGTGCCGTTTTCCGAGATGGCCATTGACTATTCCCAGTGTCCCAGCAGTGAGAATGGTGGCGATCTCGGGTATTTTGAAAGAGAAAAGATGATCAAGGGGTTTGCGGATGCGGCTTTTTCGCTCAATCCGGGTGAAATCAGCGATATTGTGCGCACCAGCCGTGGGTACCACTTAATTCTGGTTGAGGATCGCCAGGCCAAACGTAAACTGGCTTTTGACGATATCCGGGAACGTTTGTACCAGAACCTGAAGTTCGAAAAAGCAGCCCCCGCCATCAAAACCTACCTGAAAAGCCTGCGTGAGGCGGCGGATGTACAGATCTATATTTCCTTGTAAACGCAGGACCACCTTTGGGGTGTAAAAGCCCCCTAAAAGGAGTCCTGAGATTCCCACTCGGTATCTGCCGCCACGCAACCCAATCAAATTGATAACATTTTGATCATATTCACAGTTTTTACTTCAGCAACAGGGCTTGGTTTACAATTCCTAACCATACTAAATTAGTAGAGATACCGTTTGGGTTTTTCCTTTGACAAGGGGGTTGACTAAATCACAGCCGTAGACTATACGGACCTTTGCGTTTTTGTTCCTTATTATATGGAAAGTGCCATTTTGGCACACTTTTACAGCCCCCAGCTGCAAGAACCCGGATCAGAGCCTGTCGCGGGTGATGGGGGTAAACAGAGCCCTAGAATCAGTTGGATTGCCCAGGCAGGCTGCCGGCGGTTAGCGTTCAGCGTGAGGATCAGGCCAGAAAACGTTTTATGAGACCCTTTGTAAATGCCCCTGTCTATCCGGTTATCCACCGGGTCCGAATTTTCTCCCTCGAATTACTAAATGTATTCAAATGGTTAAAATTGAGGTCGAGTTAGATAGTGGCTCGGCAGCCCCAGGCCATGGGCTGGTACGCATTTAAACTGGCGGACGGTAGAATTGGGATATAGCGAGCGCCCAATGGTGCTCTCAGACGATGACAAAAATAATGAATAGAAGCTTTCTCAAAAAACGGATTTTAGTTCAAAATCAAGGCGGCCGCGAGATGCCCCGCGTTGCGGGACTTCCCGCTTGATCTATTCCTCGACGGTGGGTCGCAACCCGGAGGAATACTTGAGTATTTCGAGGACTTGAACCGAGCGCCCAACGCCGAGTTTGGGCTAAAAGACTTTTTTGAGATGGCTTCTTGCAGCGCTCTGTTCTTGAGTTAAGCCAACCTTTTCTGACACACAGGAGTAAGGGCATGGGAAAAAAGAGTAATAAACCGATTGGATCGGTTGTTGTGGCCGGCGGCGGGATTGCCGGTATGCAGGCGGCCCTGGATCTGGCAGATTCAGGGTATTATGTCTATCTGGTTGAAAAGGGACCGTCCATTGGCGGGGTCATGTCGCAGCTGGACAAGACCTTTCCCACCAATGACTGTGCCATGTGAATTATTTCGCCGAAACTGGTCGAGGTCGGCCGGCATTTGAACATCGAGCTGAAAACGCTTAGTGAAATCGGTGAAATTAAGGGGACGGCCGGAAATTTCCAGGTCGAAATTACCAGCCAGCCGCGATATATTGATGAAGAGAAATGTATCGCCTGCGGCCTATGCGCTGAAAAATGCCCCAAAAAGGTAACCGATCCCTACAATATGGGACTGGCCAAACGCAAATCCGCTTATGTTGAATATGCCCAGGCCGTACCTTTGAAATACGCCATCGATGACCAAACCTGCATTTACTTCCAAAAGAAAGGTAAATGCGGCGCCTGTAAAAAACTCTGTCCCACGGACGCGGTGGATTTTGACCAGCAGCCCACCACCGAAACCCTCAATGTCGGTTCGGTTATCCTTTCCCCGGGCTTCAAGCCGTTCGATCCTTCCCGGTTTGACAATTACAGCTATGCTGCGCTGCCCAATGTGATCACCTCCATCGAGATGGAGCGGATCCTGGCCGCCACCGGCCCCACGGGCGGCCACCTCATCCGCCGTTCGGATGACAAAGAACCCAAAAAGATTGCCTGGTTCCAGTGCGTGGGCTCCCGGGACCTGAACAAATGCGACAACAATTACTGCTCATCCGTCTGCTGCATGTATTCCATCAAGGAGGCGGTCATTGCCAAGGAACATGCCGGCGACGACCTCGATTGCGCAATCTTTTACATGGATATGCGTACCCATGGTAAGGAGTTTGAAAAATTTTACAACAATGCCAAGGACAAAGGGGTACGCTTCGTCAACAGTCGGGTGCACACGGTTGATCCGGTGGACGGCAGCGACGACCTGGCGGTGCGCTACGTGACACCCGAGGGTGAGATCGCGACCGAAATATTCGACATGATCGTCCTGTCTGTCGGCGTGGAAATCTCGCCGGAGATTATCGATCTGGCCAAGCGGCTGGACCTGGATCTGTCCGCCGGCAATTTCTGCCAGACCGCGGCGGTCGATCCGGTGGCGACCTCACGGGAGGGCATCTACGTCTGTGGCGCTTTCCAGGGGCCCAAAGATATTCCCGAGTCCATCATGGAGGCCAGTTCGGCGGCCTGCAAGGCCGGTATGACGCTGGCGGCGGTTAGAACCGACCTGGTCAAGGAAAAAACACTCCCTGCTGAGGTATCCTTGGAGGGCCAGGACAACCGCATTGGGGTCTTTGTCTGCAACTGCGGCACCAACATCGGCGGCATTGCCGATGTTCCCGCCATTGCCGAGTATGCCCGCAGCCTGCCAGGCGTAGCCTACGTGGAGGAAAACCTTTTCTCCTGCAGCCAGGACACCCAGGATAAAATGGTGGAGGTCATCAAGGAGCAGAAACTCAACCGCATTGTCGTGGCCGCTTGCACCCCGCGGACCCATGAGCCGCTGTTCCAGGAAACCGTTCGTAATGCCGGACTGAACGCTTACCTCTTCGAAATGGCAAATATCCGGAACCAGTGCACCTGGGTCCATGCCACCGAAAAGGATAAAGCCACCGAAAAGTCCAAGGACCTTGTGCGGATGGCGGTGGCCCGGGCAGCCTTGCTGGACCCCATCAGCGATGTGACCGTGGAAGTCAACAAGTCCGCCCTGGTGATCGGCGGCGGCGCAGCCGGCATGACCGCGGCCCTCAGCCTGGCCGACCAGGGGTTTCCGGCCACCATCGTCGAGCGCTCCGCCGCCATTGGCGGCCAGGCCCGGGATCTGGCCCAGACCTGGAAGGGGCAGGCGGTCCAACCTTTTATAGACGACCTGATTGCCAGGGTGGAAAAGCACCCGGAGATCACGGTATTGCTGGATTCGGAAGTGACGGACGCCGCCGGGTTTGTCGGCAACTTCGAAACCCAGGTTTCCACGAATGGCGCTTCCCAAACGATTGCCCATGGCGGGGTCATCGTGGCGACCGGCGGAGAAGCAACCGATACGAACGAATATCTATACGGTCAAAATGAGCGGGTGACCCGCTGGCACGATCTGGAACATCAGCCCGAAAAACTCGCGCTGGCCGAAACGGTCGTGTTCATCCAGTGCGTGGGTTCCCGGGAAGAACAGCGGCCCTATTGCTCCCGGATCTGCTGCACGGGATCCATTCTCCAGGCCATCGCCATCAAGGAGGCCACTCCGGACAAGGATGTGTTTGTATTGTACCGGGACATCCGGACCTACGGCGAGCGGGAAGCACTATACAAACAGGCTCGGGAATTGGGGGTCATCTTCATCCGCTATACCCTGGACAGCAAACCGGAAGTTGCCGAAACGGCGGATGGCTTGGATGTAAAGGTCTTCGATCCGGTTCTGCAGCGGGATCTGCTGATCAAGGCCGATCTCGTGAATCTGGCCACCGCCATCAAACCGGCGGAAAACGACCAACTGGCGGCCCTCTACAAACTGCCATTGAACTCCGACAACTTTTTCATGGAAGCGCATGCCAAGCTCAGGCCGGTGGAATGCGCGACGGACGGCATCTTCCTGTGCGGATTGGCACACTACCCGAAATCACTGGATGAGAGCATTGCCCAGGCCCAGGCCGCGGCCAGCCGCGCCGCCACGGTTCTGTCCAAGGCTTCCATCACTATTTCGCCGCTGGTTTCCCTGGTAGATACCGAAAAGTGTATCGGCTGCGGCCTGTGCACCGAAGTGTGCGCCTTTGGGGCCATTGTCCTGGATGAAGTCGAAGGCCAAGGCTACCGGGCCCGGAACATTTCCGCCTCCTGCAAGGGCTGCGGCCTGTGTGCCTCGTCCTGCCCGCAGCTGGCTATCGATATGCTGCATTTCAAAAACGAGCAGATCGAAGCCGCGGTAAAGGCCGTTGTCTAAAATGGAACGTAAGCACGATTCGTTACGGAACGATAGGATATAACTTTTAGATAGAGGATAAGAACATGGGTGATTTCGAGCCTAAGATCGCAGCGTTTCTGTGCAACTGGTGTGCCTATGCCGGGGCCGACCTGGCGGGTGTCTCCCGGCTGCAGTATCCGTCCAACCTGAGAACCGTGAGGGTCATGTGCTCCGGCCGGGTTGACCCGGGATTTATCATCAAAGCCTTCAAGCAGGGGTGTGACGGCGTCTTGGTGTCAGGGTGACATTTCGGTGATTGCCATTACCTGGAGGGTAATGTACAGGCCGAGAAAAAGATCGTTCTCACCAAAAAACTGCTCGACATGGCCGGGATCGGCGCAGACCGGCTGCACCTGGCCTGGGTCTCCTCCGCCGAAGCGCAGCGCTTCGTGGAAATCGCCACGGAGACCATTGCCGCGGTCAAAGACCAGGGCCCCCTGGACACGGCTGCCCTGGAGATGGCCCTGGAGGCGGCCGACATGACGGTCAACAATCCGGCCATTCGCTGGCTGGTGGGCAAAGAGGTTAAGATTACCGCCAACGGCGATGTCTATGGCCGCAAGTGGGACGTGGACCAATATGAAGCTGCGCTTTTCAAGGAACTGGAGCGTGAATTCCAGAAAAGCATGATATTTCTGGCCATCAAGAAGGGCTGCAAATCCGTGCGGGATATCAGCCGCGAGATTGGCCTGGATCTGCTGAGAATCTCTTACCTGCTGGCTGACCTGGAGAAAACCAACCAGGTTGAATTCACCGGTATGGAAGACAGCAAACCCGTATTCGTAGCGCTATAGTCGTTGGAAAATGACTGTGCATAGAGGGAGGAACAATGAGTAACACGAGTGGATCAGTTCTGGTTGTGGGCGCCGGCATAGCGGGTATGCAGGCTGCCCTGGATCTGGCAAATTCAGATTACAACGTCTACCTGGTAGAAAAGGGGCCGACCATCGGGGGCCTGATGGCCCGGCTGGACAAGACCTTCCCGACCAACGACTGTACCATGTGAGTGATCTCACCGAAACTGGTCGAGGTCGGCCGGCACATGAACATCAACCTGATTACCAACAGTGAAATCAAGGCTATCGCAGGGGATCCCGGGAACTTTTCCGTCACCCTGACCAACAATCCTCGGTTCATCGATGCGGACGTGTGTACCGGTTGTGGCGACTGTGCCCGCAACTGCCCCGCGTCGGCGGTGAACCAGATCAACAAGGGGATGAACGATCAGCGGGCCACCTTCATCGAGTATGCCCAGGCCGTACCCCTGGCCTATGCCATCGACAAGGATGCCTGCGTGGGCTGCGGTCTGTGTGAAAACGTCTGTATGGCCAAGGCCGTGCGGTATGACGACATCGAGCGTGAAACCGAGGTGACGGTCGGCTCCGTCATCCTGTCGCCGGGAACCAAAGGCTTCGATCCCTCCGGTCTGGATTACCTCGGCTATGGAAAATATCCTAACGTGGTGACCAGTGAAGGGTTTGAGCGGATTCTGTCCGCCGGGGGGCCCTATTTCGGCCATGTCATGCGGCCGCTCGACCGGGAAGAGCCCAAGAGCATTGCCTGGCTGCAGTGTGTCGGCTCCCGGGATACCAACCGCTGCGGCAACGGTTACTGTTCTTCGGTCTGCTGTATGTACGCGGCCAAGGAGGCCATGATCGCCAAGGAGCACATCCACGGGGACCTGGACTGCGCGGTTTTCAACATGGACATGCGGACCTTCGGCAAGGACTATGAGAAGTATTATCTCCGGGCCCGGGATCGAGAGGGAATCCGCTTCGTGAAAGCGCGGGTCCACACGATCAATGAAATTCAGGAGACCGGTGACCTCAGTGTGCTCTATGCCGATGAGAGTGGCCAGATGAAAGCAGAGACCTTCTCGATGGTGGTTCTGTCCATTGGACTCACGATTCCCGATACAGCCGTGGAATTGGCCCGGAGGCTCGACATTGACCTGAACCAGTACAACTTTGCCAAAACCGATCCCTTTGCGCCGGTGGAGACTTCCAAGCCCGGCATCTACACCTGTGGTGTGTTCCAGGGGCCCAAGGATATACCCGGCTCGGTTACGGAGGCCAGTGCCGCCGCCTGTCTGGCGGGGTCGGAACTGGCCGCCGCCCGCGGAAAAGATATCCCTGAAGTCAAGGTGCCTGAGGAGCTGGATGTGGCCGGCCAGGATCCGCGGATCGGTGTGTTTGTCTGCAACTGCGGCATCAACATCGGCGGTGTGGTCGACGTGCCGGCCGTGCAGCAGTATGCAGCTGATTTGCCCGGCGTGGTCTTCACGGATGCCAACCTGTTTACCTGCAGCCAGGATACCCAGGAGAAGATGAAGGAGATGATCACCGAGCACAACCTGAACCGGGTAGTGGTCGCCTCCTGCAGCCCCAAGACCCATGAAGCGATGTTCATGGAAACGTTGGAGGCCTGCGGGTTGAACAAGTACCTGTTTGAGATGGCCAACATCCGCAACCAGAATTCCTGGATTCACTCCAAGAGCCCGGACCTGGCCACCCAGAAAGCCAAGGATCTGGTCAGGATGGCCGTGGCCCGGGCCGGTACCCTGAAACCGCTTACCGCCAAGGTCATTCCGGTCAACCAGAAAGCACTGGTCATCGGCGGCGGGGTGGCCGGCATGAATGCGGCCCTGAACCTGGGCAAGCAGGATTTTGAGGTGGTGCTGCTTGAAAAGGATGCCCAGCTGGGCGGTTTTGCCCGCAACCTGCATCACACCATCGAGGGCGGTGATGTGGGCGCCTATGTCGGGACACTGGCGGACGAAGTCAAGGACCATGCCAAGATTGAGGTGCTGACCGAAACCACCGTTACCGGTTTTGGCGGGTACAAGGGCAATTTTAAAACCGAGCTGGCCGTAGGCGCAGCCGGTCAAAAGCGGGCTATCGATCACGGGGTGATTATCGTGGCCACGGGCGCGGTGGAATACCAGCCCGAGGAGTATCTCTACGGCGAAGACGAACGTGTCGTGACCCAGGTCGGCCTGGCTGATCGACTGGCTGCGCAAGGCGCCGCTGACCTCGATACGGTCGTCATGATCCAGTGCGTTGGATCGCGGTGCGCGGAGATGCAGGAATGCTCGCGGATCTGCTGTCAAAACGCCGTCAAAAATGCCCTACAGATCAAAAAACTGAGCCCCGAAACCCAGGTGTTTGTCCTTTACCGCGATATGCGAACCTATGGCTTGCTGGAAGATTACTATACCGCAGCCCGGGACCAGGGCGTAATCTTCATGCGCTACGATGCCGACAACCCGCCGGTGGCCAAAGCAGACGCCAAAGGCATCCTGGTGACAACCCGGGACCATGTACTGCAACAGGATGTTGAAATCTGTGCGGATCTGCTGGCCCTGAGTGCCGGTATGCGGGCGGCCGATACCGAGGAACTGAGCAGCATCATGAAGTTGAATGCCAACCAGGAAGGCTATTTTATCGAGGCGCACGTAAAACTGCGGCCGGTGGATATGCCCGGTGAGGGTATTTTTCTGTGTGGTACGGCCCACGGACCCAAGCTGATATCCGAGACCATTTCCCAGGCCCAGGCAGCCGCTTCGCGGGCGGTCACCTTTCTGGCCCGCCCGGAAATCAAACTTTCGGCTATCACGGCCCAGGTGGATACGGAATACTGCGTAAAATGCTTGACCTGTGTACGCACGTGTCCCTATGATGTACCGGTTTTCAATACGGAGGCCCAAGAGATCCAGATCGACGAGGCCCTGTGCCACGGATGCGGCGCCTGCGCCGGTGTCTGCCCGCGGCAGACCATCCAGCTGGGATATTATGAAGACGACCAGATTGCATGTAAAATTGACGCATTGCTGGCAGGAGGAATGTAATGGCTGATTTCGAACCCACGATTATCGCATTTTGTTGTGAATACTGAGGGTATTCCGCCGCGGACCTGGCAGGTTCCATGAGGCTCGACTATCCTACGAATATTAAAATTATCCGGGTCCCCTGTTCCGGCAAGGTGGATGTCATGTATCTACTGCGCGCCATCCAGAAAGGGGCCGACGGTGTCTATGTGGTCGGTTGTCTGGAGGGGGCTTGCCATTACAATGCCGGCAATTTCAGGGCCCGTGAAAGGGTGAACCACGCGAACCGCCTGCTTGCTGAAGTGGGTATTGAAGGCGAACGGGTGCGTATGTATAATCTTTCTTCCGGTGAAGGCCCCACGTTTGCAGCATATGCCAAGGAGATGACCGAGCATATTCTGGAATTGGGACCCAACCCATTGAATAAATAAGGATAAATATAAAGACGGAGTATATCATGGCTGAAGAAACAATCAAACTTGGCGGAAAAAAGAAGAGTGTATTCCTGGATAAGGTCAAGGAGATCCTGCCTGACGGCGGGAATCTGAATCTCTGTTTGACCTGCGGGGCGTGCTCTTCGGGTTGCCCGGCCACCGGGCTGGAGGGCATGGACCCGCGCAAGTTCCTGCGCATGGCGGCCCTGGGCATGGACGAGGAGATCCTCAAATCCGATTGGAAATGGTGGTGCAGCATGTGCATGCGCTGCATTTATGTCTGCCCCATGAAGATCAACATTCCCCAGCTGGTGTTCAATGCCCGCGCCCTGATTCCGCGTGAAGAACGGCCCAAGGGCATTGTGGGCTCCTGCGACATGGCCCTGAGAAACGATACCTGCAGCGCCATGGGGGCCACCGAAGAGGATTTCCAGTTCGTGGTCGAGGACGTCCTGGAAGAGTACCAGGAATCGCAGCCGGAGTTTGCCGACATGCTGGCGCCGGTCAACAAGCAGGGAGCCGAGTTTTTCCTCAACCAGAACTCCCGCGAGCCGGTGACCGAGCCGGACGAAATGGTGCCGCTGTGGAAGATCCTGCACTCGGTGGGTGCCGATTGGACTTATGGCACCAAGGGCTGGGCGGCCGAGAATTACTGCATGTTCATGGCGGACAATGAAAACTGGGAACATATCGTGCGGACCAAAGCCAAAGCCGTGGATGATCTGGGGTGTAAGGTCTGGCTCAACACCGAGTGAGGGCACGAATTGTTTGCAGTCCGGGTCGGACTGGAAAAATTCAAGATCGATCACAACTTTGAAATCAAGAGCATCATCCAGCTGTATGCCGAGTGGCTTCGGGAAGGCAAGCTCAAGGTCAATTCCGACTGGAACAAAGAGCGCCAGATCAAGTTTACGGTCCAGGATCCCTGTCAGCTGGTGCGCAAAACGTACGGTGATCCCGTGGCCGATGACCTGCGCTACGTGACCAAGGCGGTGGTCGGTGAAGAGAATTTCATCGAAATGTACCCCAACAAGTCCAACAACTACTGCTGCGGCGGGGGCGGTGGGTTCCTGCAGTCGGGCTTTCCGGAGCAGCGGCGGGCCTACGGCAAGCTCAAGGCCGACCAGATTCTGACCACCGGCGCGGACTATGCGATTACGCCCTGTCACAACTGCCATGCCCAGGTTCACGACTTGAGCGAGATCAACGATCACAAGTGGGAAACCGTGCACCTGTGGACCCTGATCTGCCTGTCCATGGGCATCCTGGGGCCCAACGAGCGCGAATACCTGGGTGAAGACCTCAAGGAGGTCGACGTGTTTCATCCCGAATCGGCCATGTAAGACGATTTTCGTACATGACTCGGAAATGTAACCGATCTGTATAACAGGAGGGGAAATGATAGTAGCCAAGCGAAAACCCTTTGAAGAGTTGAAGACGATGCTCAAGGACTATAAAAAAGTCCTCAACGTGGGGTGCGGAACCTGTGTCGCTGTCTGTCTGGCCGGGGGCGAAAAAGAGGTGGCGGTTTTAAACGCTGAATTGGAGATGGCCCGTAAACTGGATGACAATCCCATTGAATTGGGCGCCAAAACGATCGAAAGACAATGCGACATGGAATATCTCGAGGCCTTGGATGACATCGTCGGCGAATATGATGCAATTTTGTCCATGGCCTGTGGCGTCGGGATTCAATTCCTGGCCGAGCGGTTTCCGGATACGCCGGTGTTCCCGGGTGTCGATACATCCGGTATGTCCGCCAACCGGGCCGTAGGCTGGTACGAGGAGCGCTGCCGTTCCTGCGAGAGCTGCGTGCTGGGCTGGACCGGCGGGATCTGCCCGGTGACCATGTGTGCCAAGGGCCTTTACAACGGACCCTGCGGCGGGACCAACAACGGCAATTGCGAGATCAGCGATGACCAGCCCTGTGCCTGGTTCAAGATCTACGAACGTCTGGCGGCCCAGGGACGGGTTGACTGTATCCTGGATTTTCACCCCATCAAAGATTGGAGTGATACCGTGCCCCGGACATTGATTCAACCCGGCTATGAAAAGCTGACCGAGCCTGACGAAGAGTAAACCGCGCAGGTGGCCGGAGGTCAGTACCAAGACGTCAATAACTGGATGCTGAATCGTTGAGGATAAGGTGATTGTTATGAGCACAGAGCAGAACGGTTTGAAATCAGGAAGCAACCTCGAGAAGATCTTGAAGGCAGGACATTTTGCGTTTACCGGCGAGCTCGGGCCGCCGCGGGGGAGCAATGCCGCGGAAGTGCGGGAGAAGGCAGTCCATCTCAAGGGAATGGTCGATGCGGTCAATATTACCGACAACCAGACCGCCATGGTGCGTATGTCGAGCTGGGCGGCCAGCTTGCTTGTGCTGGACGAGGGGCTGGAGCCCAACTTTCAGATGGTCTGCCGGGATCGCAACCGCCTGGCCATGCAGGGCGATGTCCTGGGGGCCTATGCCCACGGTATCAAAAATATGCTTTGCCTGTCCGGGGACCATTGCAAGTTTGGCGACCATCCCATGGCCAAGGGCGTTTTCGACGTTGATTCCATGCAGTTGATCCACATGATCAAGACCATGCGCGATGATGGCAAGTTTCAGGGTGGGGCCGAGATTGAAGACCCACCAAAAATGTTTATCGGCGCAGCGGCCAACCCCTTTGCCGATCCTTTCGAGTGGCGGGTGCATCGCCTGGCCAAGAAAATCAATGCCGGGGTCGATTTCATCCAGACCCAGTGCATCTACAACATGGACAAGTTCCGGGAGTGGGTCAAACAGGCCAATGATATGGGGTTGACCGAAAAAGTCTATATCCTGGCCGGGGTCACCCCCATGAAGAGTGTCGGTATGGCCCGCTACATGGCCAGCAAAGTCCCCGGCATGGACGTGCCCGACGAAGTCATCAAACGACTGCAGGGTGCTGAAAAGGGCAAAGTCGCCGCCGAAGGCATCAAGATGGCCTGCGAACAAATCGAGGAATTCAAAGAGATGAAAGGGGTCGCCGGCGTGCACCTCATGGCCATCGAATGGGAGCACAAGGTTCCCGAGATTGCCGAACAGGCCAAAGTACTGCCGCGCCCGGCGGTGGAATAGACCTTCTCACCTGAGTCCTTTTTTAGGGGATCGGTTTAGCGGACCGGTCCCCTATTTTTTTGCCCTGCTGCCTGCCGTTAGATCTTCCACAATATCACGCCCCGTCCGGATTGTTCGACACAGCCGGCACCATAATGCTGCTGCCCGTCAAGATGTCGCATGATGATTTCAAACCGCCGGATTCCAAATGAATAATTCCTCATCGCCCTGAAAATTCCCGAGATTTTCTATTTTATAGCAATCCTATCAGGGACAACAATATATAACCATTTGTAATTGAATAACTATTTAAGGGGAAAGCGACTGCCATAAAAAAGTTCATGATTCTCCTTGACACGCCTGCGCAGCCTTTGATAAATGAATGAGTATTCATTCATAATTATTGTTTCAACTGGAGGCAGTTATCAACAAGAAATCCAAATCAAACGGCAAGTATCACCAGATCCTCGAAGCGGCCATCAAAGTGTTTGCCAAACAGGGTTTTCACCAGGCCACGATCAGTCAGATTGCCCGGGAAGCCGGCGTGGCGGATGGCACCATCTATCTTTATTTCAAGAATAAAGAAGATATCATGGTGAACTTTTTCGGGTACAAGACCAAACAGGTGTTTGGGCGGTTCCGACAAGAAGTCGACAAGGCGGATAATGCCCGCGACAAATTGCGATTGCTGATCAAAAGGCACCTGGAAGAGTTTCAGCGTGACCGGAGCATGGCGATTTTATACCAGACCGAAACCCGCCGTTTCAGCCGGATGTGTGAGGACCAGATTCGGGAAATGTCCAAGATGTACCTGGATCTGGTGTCTGAAATTGTGGAAAGCGGTCAGGACGAAGGCTTGATGCGCAAAGACCTGTACATGGGCCTGGTGAAAAGGTTTATCATCGGCGCCATCGATGAAGTGATCAATACCTGGCTCCATTCCGGGGGCAATTACGATCTGGTTTCCATGGCCGACCCATTGGTCGACCTGTTTATAAGGGGTGTGGGGAACCCCGAAGTGACGCATAGTTGAGGGGCCTGCCCGGAACGCTGTTGGTTGGCCGATACGGGTAGTACCAAGACGGATGCTGGCACACCGCCGACCAACCTGCGGCGGCTGGTGAGCAGCGCAAAACGAAGGTGCGTGCAAGCGTGAACCCGGCGGTTCCGGTTGCGTCCGCCAGAGGGGATAGAGGATTATGGCACAGCAAATCGCAGACAGAAGAGATATCGACTTCGTATTACACGAGCAGCTTGAGGTTGCCCAATTCAGCGAAAATGAAAATTACGCTGAATTCAACAAAAAGGTCATCGACATGATTGTCAAGGAGGCCCGCAACCTGGCCATCAAGGAGATCTTGCCGACATCGAAGGAGGGGGACGAACAGGGCTGCCGTTTGGAAAACGGTGTGGTGCGGACCCCGGAATCATTCAAACGGGTGTTCGATCTTTTCATTGAAGGGGAATGGCTGGCCATGTCGGAGGATCCCCAATGGGGCGGGCAGGGTATGCCCAAGAGTGTTGCCATGGCGGCCAGCGATTATTTTGTGGGCGCCAACTTCGCTTTTATGATGTACCCCGGGCTGACCCACGGAGCCGGTAAACTGGTGGAGGCCTTTGGTACCGACAAGCAAAAGGAACTCTTTTTAAAGAAGATGTTTACCGGTGAGTGGACCGGCACCATGCTCCTGACGGAACCGGAAGCAGGTTCCGATGTCGGGGCGCTGGCGACCACAGCCGTAAAGAACGACGACGGCACCTACACCATTACCGGCAACAAGATCTTTATCTCCGGTGGTGAACACGATCTTTCGGAGAACATCATCCATCCGGTCCTGGCGCGTATCGAAGGCGCTCCGGAAGGGACCAAGGGCATTTCGCTTTTCCTGGTGCCGAAGATCTGGGTCAATGACGACGGTAGCCTGGGCGAACCCAATGACGTGGTCTGTACCGGTATCGAAGAGAAAATGGGCATTCACGGCAACTCCACCTGCAGTCTTGCGCTGGGCGGAAAAGGCAAATGCCGCGGCACCCTGCTGGGTGAGGAAAACAAGGGCATGCGCGCCATGTTCCTTATGATGAACGAAGCCCGCCTGCTGGTGGGGCTGCAGGGTTTTTCGTGCGCCTCCAGCTCTTATCTCAATGCGCTCAATTACGCCCGTGAGCGAGTCCAGGGCAAGAATATTCTCACTTTTATGGACAAGGATGCCCCTTCCGTGCCCATCATCCAGCATCCGGACGTGCGGCGGCAGCTCCTGACGATGAAGGCCTATATCGAAGGGATGCGCAGCCTGCTGTATTATGTCGCCTATTGTGAAGACATGCTCCATACGACCGACGATCAGGAGACGAAGGATACATATCAGGGGCTGATCGATGTTCTCATCCCCGTCGCCAAGGGCTACGTGACCGACAAAGCTTTTGAGGTCTGCAGCCACGGCATGCAGGTATATGGCGGCTATGGCTACATCAAGGAGTATCCTCAGGAGCGGCTGCTGCGGGATTGCCGCATAACCATGATTTACGAGGGTACCAATGGCATCCAGGCCATGGACCTGCTGGGTCGCAAGCTGGGGATGAACAAGGGCAAAGCGGTGATGGACCTCATGGGTGAGATCCAAAAAACCATCGCTGCCGCCCGGGAAATCGAGAGCCTCAAGGCGGCGGCGGATACCGTTGACAATATGCTCAATAAGCTGGGCGAAGTGGCCATGCACATGGGCGGGACGGCCATGAGTCCCGATGTCCTGAAAGCCTTTGCCTTTGCACATCCGTTCATGGAGGCGACCGGAGATGTGACCATGGCCTGGATGTTGCTGTGGCGTGCGGTGATTGCCAGCCAGAAACTTGAAAAGGCCAAGAAAAAGGACAAACCCTTCTATGAAGGTCAGCTGAAATCCTGCGAATTCTTCGTCGAAACTGTGCTCCCGGTTACGTTCGGTAAAATGAAGGCCATCCTGGGGACCTGCGGAGCGGCGGTGGATATTGATGAAAACGCCTTTGGCGGTAAGTAACGTTTAAGCCAAGCATAACATTAGAAAAAGGTGGGGCGTATTTCCCCCGCCTTTTTAATTTTAAGGTGTTGTGAAAACCAAGTCAGGGATCGGCGTTTTTTTACTAGATGCCCGTCATCCCGGCGAAGGCCGGGATCCAGTCCACGCTGTGGAAACGCCACTGGATGCTGGATGCGCCATCCCGGACACGATCCGGGACCGGCATGACCACAAAAACTCCCCGACTGCTGAACTAAGTGCTAAAATCGGTATCGATATCGATGCTCGCCTGACACCCCCGGATCCGATTTCGATCCCGAACCCGATAGCGATTTCGATCCGCGTTTGACCGCCAGAGGCGACCTCACACTTAACCCAGAAAACATAACACTGGTGTCCATTACTCCTCGGCGCCATCAACCTTCTTTGGCCAATTCCTCGGCCCGCAGGTCCTTTTTGAGGACTTTGCCGACATTGGTCTTCGGGAGTTCATCCCTGAATTCGATCAGAGTGGGCAGCTTGTAGGTGGCCAGCTTGCCTTTACAGTAGGCGATCAGCTCTTCCCCAGTGGCCGTTTCCCCTTCGTTGAGAACCACGAACACCTTGACCTGCTCGCCCCGTTTCGGGTGGGGGACGCCGATAGCGGTAGCTTCCAGCACCTTCGGATGTTCAAAAAACACTTCTTCAATGTCCCGGGGATAGACATTGTATCCGCCGGAAATGATCATGTCTTTCATACGGTCGACGATATAAAAATAACCTTCCTCGTCCATCTTGGCGATGTCGCCGGTGTGCAGCCAGCCGTCGGTAATGGTTTCGGCAGTGGCTTCCGGTCTTCCCCAGTAGCCTTTCATGACCTGGGGGCCTTTGATCAGCAGTTCTCCGGTCTCGCCGACGGGCATGTCCATTTCACCGTCTTCGATATCCACCACCCGGCACAGGGTGTCACTGATGGGGATGCCGATGCTGCCTACTTTGCGTTTGCCGCTGGCAAACGGGTTGACATGGGTGACCGGGGTGGACTCCGTCATGCCGAAACCTTCCACGATAATGGCGCCTGTTTTTTCTTCGAATTCCTTGATGACTTCTATAGGCAGGGGGGCGCTGCCTGAAAAACAGCCTTTGATGGAGGTCATGTCCACGTTGTTGATATTGGGGTGACTCAGCATGCCGATATACATGGTCGGGACGAGCGGCGCAAAGGTCGGTTTGAACTTTCCTATGGTTTCCAGTAATTGCTCAGGCTGCGGCTTGGGTACGAGGATGTCGCCCCACCCCATTAAAATGGATAAGTTCATGGCCACGGAAAGACCGAATACATGAAAGAAGGGCAGGGCGCTGAGCATGATTTCCTCCCCCCGGTTAAAGGTGGGAAACCAGCCCCGGAGTTGCTGCACCTGCTTGCTCAGGTTGCCGTGGGTCAGCATGACCCCTTTTGAAACGCCGGTGGTACCGCCGGTGTACTGGTACATGGCCGTGTCGCCAAAAGAAAGATCCGCAGCCGGAACACCGGTACCGGCAGTGGCCAATACGGTTTTCCATTTAAAGACATTTTCAGCGGATTTGACGTGGGCCGCCAATTTTTTCTTTTTGGCGACCAGGGGGAACAGCAGGTTTTTGGGAAAAGGCAGGTAGTCACCGATGGATGTATAGATAATCTTATCGATACTGGTTTTGGGCCGCAAGTCGATCATGCGGTTGCCCAGCAGGTCCAGGGTAATAAGGAGCTGGGCGCCGGAATCGTTGAACTGGTGTTCCAGTTCACGGTCCGCATAGAGGGGATTGTTCATGACCACGATGCCGCCGATTTTCAATATGGCATAATAGGCGACCACACAGGGAATTACGTTGGGCAACAAGATGGCCACGCTGTCGCCCTTTTGAATGCCGAATCCGACCAGAACAGAGGCGAAACGGTCCACCATCGCTTTCATTTCGCGGTAGGACAGCTGGTACCCCTGGAATAACAGGGCCATATTATCTGGAAAGTCCCGAGCCGACTTTTCCAGAAAATCCGGCAGACAGGCCTCTTCGTAGTCAATGTGCATCGGAACACCGTCTTCATACTGGGCGGTCCACGGGGTGTCGGCGTATTTTGATTCGGCTGTCACGAGGGGCCTCCTTTACATGCAGTACTTTTGATTCGAGAAATTGAGAAATACCCTGATAAACCGGGTAATTACTCATATGTTTAATCACCGGGATTGTCAAGAAATCCGATTGTGCATATAACCCTTTTAAAAAGTGAATTTTTATGGCATAGTACATCCTTCTGAAAACTGAGCAAGCTTTCAGACTCCTGCCACCCTGGGTATTGCCGCTGATGCGGGGGCGATCCGGTTTCTTAACCGCCGTCCGCAAGTGGTTCCTGCCCAACGAAAATTCGGTCCGGCGAACACAATCGCACTTTCAGGCCCGTAGCTGAAGCTGCGGCCCAAACATGTACCCCTATTTCGCGGATCTGCCGTCCGCCCGGTTGTTGAGGAAAGAGAATATCCTGACGATTTTTATATCATTTGCACGTATTTTTCCTTGACACAACCAAGGTCAGTCGATAAATGAATGAATGCTCATTCATTTATTTCGAGCGGCCGCTTGGAGTTTCACTCGGTGTTACCAAGGGCCGGTTCGTGGAGGGGAACACGCGCTTTAGTAAGACCTTTAATTCAGAAGGGAGAGGATTAGTTACCCATGGAAACAGCGTTAATTGGCCCGGCCAAAGCATACTTTCTATTTATTCCCACCTGGTTCCTGTCGTTGATCATCCCCATAGCCGGTATCGCAATATTTACCTATATCATGGCCACCCGGTTGGCCCCGCTGGTAAAAGCTGCTCCGGATTTGCGTATGAACCGGTATCCGGAACGTATCTTCAAGGTACTCAAGATCTGGCTGGCACAGTGGCGGCAGCCCCGTTATATGACAGCCGGTATCCTCCACATCCTGATATTTTTCGGATTTCTGGCCCTGAGTATCCGTTCGATTTCGCTGGTCATCATCGGCCTCTACGACGGTTTTGTTTTCCCCGGATTCGACGGAACGGTCGGCCATATTTACAACGTGTTGAAAGACGTGATGGCCACGGTGGTGTTTGTAACCGTGATCATTGCCGCCTACCGGCGCGGGATACAAAGACCGGCCCGGTATGCAGTGCCGGAGAAATACGGCCATGACCATACCGGGGAGGCGGTGTTCGTGCTGGCGGTGATCGCCACCCTCATGGTCTCCGAAAGCCTGTTCGAAGCAACCCTGGTGGCCGCCCAGGCCAGCAAGGGCATGCCGGTTGAATTCTTAACACCGCTTACGCTGCCCTGGCTGTTCAAGTTGTTTTTGTGGAATACGTCCATCGAGCACCTGCAGACCCTGCACCTGCTGTCCTTTTACGTGCATGACGTCACCTTTTTCTTTTTCCTTTGCTTTCTACCGATGGGCAAACATTTCCATGTCATCACCTCCCTTTTCAACGTCTTTTTTATGCGCCTGGACCAGGGCACGGTCAAACCGGTCCGGCATGGGGTTACGGACGAGCAACTCGATGATCTCGAATCTTTCGGCGTCAAGAAGCTGGAGGACTTTACCTGGAAGCACCTGCTGGACTTCTATTCCTGTGCCGACTGCGGTCGCTGCAGCGACCAATGCCCGGCCAATGCCGTGGGCCGGCCGCTGTCGCCGCGTTTTATCTCCATCAAAGGCCGGGATCTGATCTTCAAGAATTACCCCTGGTACCCGGTGGGTAGCCAGTTCAAGGAGAGTGAGCCGCTGATCGGCAGTATTTATGAGGAAGACGAGATCTGGTCCTGTACGACCTGCGGTGCCTGCGAACAAGAGTGCCCGCTGGGTATCGAGTACATCGACAAGATGGTCGATCTGCGCCGGGGCATGGTCGATGAGGGCATGGTGCCGCAGTCCCTGCAAAAGCCGCTGCGGGCGCTGGAGAAGCGGGGCAATCCCTGGGGGAAGATGGAGAAGAAGCGTGCCGACTGGGCGCTCAAGGACAAGGAGTTCAAGGCCGAATGCGAAGTTCAGGTTCTGGAGAAAGGCGCCCTGGCAGACACGCTTTATTTCGTGGATAGCATTTCGTCCTACGATGACCGCATGCAGGGCATCGCTCAGGCGACCGCCAAGGTGCTGACCGCTGCCGGTATAGATTTCGGGGTTCTCGGCAAGGCGGAAAAAGACAGTGGCCATGAGGCCAAACGTTTTGGTGAAGAGATGCTGTTCCAGGACCTGCGTGACCAGAACATTGAGGCCATCGCCAACTCGGGCGTCAAAAAGATCGTGACGGCCGATCCGCATGCATTAAATGCGCTCAAGAACGACTACACCGATCTGCCGCCGGTTGAGCACATCAGCCAGGTCGTGGTCCGCGCCGTCAATTCCGGCCGCTTGACGTTGAAGCCGGTCGCCGGCAATGGAAAGATGTATACGTACCATGATCCATGCTATCTTGGCCGACACAACCAGCTCTACGAGGATCCCCGGCAGGTGCTGGATGCCATTCCCGGTCTGGACCGGGTTGAAATGCTCAAGAGTCGGGACCGCTCTTTCTGCTGCGGCGGAGGCGGTTTGATGCTTTTTTACGAACCGGAAGAGGAAACCAGAATGGGGGTCCTGCGGGTTGAAATGGCGGCTGCCGCCGGTGCCAATGTCATCGTGACCGCCTGCCCCTTCTGCCTGGTTAACATAGAGGATGCAATCAAAGTGGCCGGAATGGAAGGCAAGATGGAAGCTATCGAACTGGCCGAACTGGTTGCTATGCATATTCAATAATGAAACGTCCCGCCCCCATCGAGCCTTTACCGTCTGGTGGACGGGACAAACTGTAATAAGCTGTCTTAAAAATGGATTTTGGTTCAAGATTCCGTCTACGCTCGGTGAGCTACGCCGGACAGGCAAGGCTGCCAGCAGAGTTTATCAGCCATAGCTTCAGCGCAGGCTGAAGATAGGGCCAAAAGACTTTTTAAGATGGTTATTAAAAATACCTGGGAGGAATGCAATGGAGATTTTGGTATGCGTTAAAAGAGTTCCGGATGCCTCTGAAAACGAAATTGAACTCAACAGCGCCGGAAATGATATTGATCGGGACGATCTCGTCTACTCGGTCAATGAGTGGGACAACTATGCGGTCGAAGAAGCGATCCAGATCGTCGACAAAGAAGGCGGCAGTGTGACCGTCGTCACCGTAGGCGACGAGGAAGCTGAAGAGGTCCTGCGGCGGGAGATGGCCATGGGTGCCAACAATGGGCTCCTGCTGGACGATGAAGCGTTCGAAGACTCCGACGGGAAGGGCATCGCCGCCGCCCTGGCCGCGGCCGTGCAAAAAGGCAGCTACGACCTGATTCTCACCGGCGCCCAGGCGGACGACGGGGCCGCCCAGGTGGGCGGCATGCTGGCCGCCATGCTGGATATGCCTTATGCCTCACTGGTCAACAAGATCGACGTCGATTCCGGCAAACTGACCGTGGGCCGCGAGATCGAAGGCGGTAACCAGGAGATGAACGAAATCGACATGCCCTGCGTGCTTTCCATCCAGACCGGTATCAACGAACCGCGTTATGTCGGAATCCGCGGTATTCGCAAGGTGGCCTCGGTCGATATCCCGACCATGGGTGCTTCCGATCTGGGTCTCGATGCCGGTACCGTTGGTGCCGCCGGCGCCAAAGTGAAACGGCTGGACTATTTCTTACCGGATCTGGGTGAAGGTGCCGAGATGCTGGAAGGCAGCACCGAAGAGATCATTGAGAAGCTGATTGAACTCTTAAAGGCTAAAGGAGGGCTCAAATAATGGCGCAGATTTTTGCTTATATCACTCATAAAGACGGTGTGGCCGATGATTCTGCTCTGGAATTGGCCGCGGCAGCCAAAAAGATTGATGCCGGCGCCGCCGCCACCGCAATTGTAACCGGTTCGGGTGCAACCCTGGATACGGTTTGTAATGACATGGCCGCCTCCTTTGGTGAGGTCTGGAAAGTTGATAATGATGCCCTGGCGTATCCCAACGCAGAAGTCGTCCGGAAACTGCTGGTCGCCCTGCTGCCGGCCGATGCCATTGTGCTGCTGCCCCATGATACCTTTGGAATGGATCTGGGGCCGGGCCTGTCTATCAAACTGGACTCCGCCTTTGGCGCCGATGTTGTCGACATCAAAGGTTTGGACGGTACGACCCTGAAACTTGTACGCCAGGAATTCGGCGGCGCGGTCAGCACCCATGTGGATTGTGACTGCGGAGCCGGTGCGGTTCTCAATGTTCGTCCGGGCGCCGTTGCGGCTGATGAGAGCAAAGCGGCCGCCGGTCAGGTCGTCGACAAGTCCGGTGATGCCGGTGACCTCTCCGTGGGACGCAAGTTTCTGGAAGTCGTCGCGGCCGAAGTCGGCGACGTAGACATCACCAAAGAGGATGTCCTGGTCTCTGTTGGACGCGGTATCGAGGACGAAGAGAACATCGAAATTGCCCAGGAACTGGCCGACGCCATGGGCGCGGTGGTCTCCTGTTCGCGACCGATCGTGGATGCCAAATGGCTGGAGAAATCGCGTCAGGTCGGAACGTCCGGGCAGACTGTCAAGCCCAAAGTCTATATTGCGGCCGGCATCAGCGGCTCTTTTCAGCACATGGGCGGAATTAAAGGCAATCCATTTATCATTGCGATCAATAAAAACCCCAAAGCGCCTATTTTTCAATTGGCCGATGTGGGTATCGAAGCCGACATCCTGGATTTTCTGCCCGAATTGACCGAAGCCATCGAAGAGCTATAACAGCAGAATAACCTGTCACGGTGACGGGCTCAATAAGAGGCCGGTACCCCTAAAAGGGTGCCGGCCTTTTATATTCAGCCTCCAAAACCCGGTCCTCGAGACATGGTAATAGGCCATTGGCTCTACCGTAAAAACAAGATTCTCTGCGCCTTTGGCAGGCGAGCTGCACTTCCCGCTACTTCGATTATTAATGGTGGGTCGCGCGATGCATGGTTCTGTAATTGGCATTGACATGCGGCCCCCTACAGGACGCCCCAGAGCCAGCCCCTTGAGCCTGTATCATTATTGAGGAAATGGCTTAAAATAACTCCGTCATGCCGGACGCGATCCGGCATCCAGTACTCTAGGTAGCTAAAAAACCTCTGGATAGCGCTACGTTTCATTGCGTGCCCGGGTCAAGGCCCGGAATGATAAATAGAGTATAAGCTTCGTTTTACCAGTAGTGACCCTGCCGGGGATAGACGGTGACTTTGTTCACCGGGTAACCGCTATCGGTACTGGACAAGCCCCCAAATATCGATGTATATATTTGAGACCATTCCAATAATCTGATCATTGCAGATGTTGGCCCTTCCGGCGGAGCGCACGGTATGCAAAGCAGAGCTCTCTTTAAATCGATGCGGGTCGTTCTTGTCCTGGCCTGTGCCTTGATCGTGGCCGTGGTCCTGATAGCCCTGCGCCCCAAAGCGCAGCGGCAACCACCCCCTAAAACAGGCCGCCTGGTAGAGGTGATTTCCATCGAGCCGCAGACCGTCACCATGCCGGTCAACGCCTTCGGCACCATTCGTCCCCGGGAAAAGTTGCTGCTGGTTGCCGAGGTCGGCGGTGAAATCAACCGCATGGCCAAAAGCTTTGCGGAGGGCAATTGTGTCGACCGGGAAACCGTACTGGCGGTTATCGACCCGGTTCCCTATGCCCTTGAGGTTGAACGGGCCCGCGGGCAGGTGGAAAGGGTTGCCGCGCAATTGAGAAAGCTCAAGCAGGATGTAAAGAATTTGAATGCCAACTTGGCTATCGCCAGGGAAGATGTGCAACTGGCCGAAGATGAGTTCCACCGCCTGGACGACCTCTACAAAAACCAGGTGACCTCCCGCACGAATCGCGATCGGGCCGAACAGGGATTTTTGGCCAGCCGGGTAAAGCGCCAGGCCATTGAAAATCAACTGGCCCTGATCGGGCCGCTGCAGGCTGGATTGGAATCGGATAGAAAGATTGCCCGGGCCGCCCTGCAGCAGGCTCAGTATAACCTGGAACGGACGAAAATTACGGCGCCCTTCGGCGGATGGGTCCTGGAGAAGAAGATCGAGACCGGGCAGCATGTCAACACCGGGCAGTACCTGGGAAGCATCTATAAAGCTTACGCCTTGGATATAGAAATTTCTGTCCCCCTGCAGGATCTGAAATGGCTGCAAAACGGCGATCGGGGTCTGTCCGAGTTCAAGGCTGCTATCCGCTTGCCAGGCAATGCCGGTGAGACCCGGTGGATGGGTCGGCTGGCGCGGGTGATGGCCGGCCTCGATGAAAAGACCCGTATGCAGCGCTTTGTGATCGAGATTGATCCCAACGGTCGGAATGTAGGCCGTTGTCTGGGGCCGGCCGATTTGAACGGACTGCGTCCGGGCATGTTTGTAGAAGTGGAAATCCAGGGCCGCCGGATTGAGCAGCTCTTCAAGCTGCCCCGGTATGTGGTCCAGACCGATGATACGGTATTTGTGGCCGCCGGGGACGAGTTGCGGATCAAACCTGTGCGCGTGGTGCGCCGTCTGGGGGAAAGCGTGTTTGTCGACCAGGGCATCACCGCCGACGATTTGATCATCAAAACCCCCCTGGCGGGCGTCGCCGGCGGGGAGAAGATAAGAATTAAAAAATAAAACTATCGTTCAAAGGTTCCGAGTTCAGGGTTCACGGTTAAAAACTAAACAAGAAACCGGGAACTTCGGAACCAGGTGTTAAGAACCCTTCAGCCTTCAACCTTTAACCTTCAACCTGAACTGCAATGAAATCCCTTGCCCGTTGGTCCGTCAATAACAGCGTTTCGGTGAACCTGATCATGATATTCATCATCATGGCCGGGCTTTTCACCGTGATGGGCATGCGTCGCGAGATGTTTCCCCAGTTTGCGCTCGATATGATCAACGTCTCGGTGACCTATCCGGGCGCCAGCCCCCAGGAGGTCGAAGAGGGCATCTGCATCAAGATCGAAGAACAGATCAAGGGCGTGGAGGGTATCTCCAAAATTCGCTCCGGTTCTTACGAGGGGTTGGGCTCCGTAACTGTAGAACTCGATTCGAATGCCGATCTGCAAATTGTCCTGGACGACATGAAGACCCAGATCGACCTGATCGATACCTTCCCTGACGAAGCCGAAGATCCGGTGATCGTGGAGATCATCAACAAGGATCCGACCATCACCGTGGGGGTTTACGGGAATGTGTCCGAAAAACTGCTGCGCAGAACAGCTGAAAAGATCCGGGACGACCTGATCAACACGGGACCGATATCACTTGTCGAACTTGTGGGTGTGCGGGATTACGAAATTTCGGTGGAGGTGTCGGAAGAAGATCTACGGCGTTACAACCTTTCCTTCGACCAGGTCGTGGCGGCCGTGCGGACCGGAAGTATCGACCTTCCTGGCGGCACCATCAAAACCAAACGGGGCGAGATCCTCGTCAAGTCCATGGGACAGCGTTATACCGGACGTGAATTTGAAAAACTGCCCTTGATTACGCTGGACGATGGCGCGGTGCTGTATCTCGGAGATGTTGCCCGCGTGACAGACGGCTTTGAAGATGCGGATATCATTACCAAGTTCAACGGCAAGCCGGCCGTCATGGTCCGGGTCAACCGCACCAAACATGAAGATGTCATCGAGATATCCGATACGGTCCGGGCCTATGTGGCGGCCAACCGTGATCGGCTACCCGGGGGTGTCCAGATTTCGACCTGGTTCGATATTTCGATAATGGTCCGCGACCGGATCAACCTCCTGCTCCGCAACGGCGCCCAGGGTATATTCCTGGTGTTCCTGGTGCTTTCCCTGTTTTTAAACCTGCGTTTGGCTTTCTGGGTGGCCATCGGGATTCCCATCTCTTTCATGGGGGCCTTTTTAGTGCTTGATTTCAACGGATCGACGGTTAACATGATCTCGTTGTTTGCGTTTATCATGACCCTGGGAATCCTGGTGGACGATGCCATTATCGTGGGGGAGAACATATTTTCGCATTTTGAACGCGGCAAAAGTCACACCGATGCCGTCATCGATGGACTGGGCGAGGTGGGCGGTCCGGTGGTCATGGCCATTGCAACGACAGTTGTAGGGTTTACGCCACTACTCTTCATTACCGGCATCATGGGCAAATTTATCGCGGTGATGCCGACCGCGGTCATCTGCATCCTGCTCTTTTCTCTATTCGAAGCCCTGATTATTCTGCCCGCCCACCTGAACATGGCTTTGGCTCGCACCCAACGCCAGGTAGAAAAAATCAAAGGCTGGCATGCCGGCCTCCGGGCCAGGATCGACAGGACCATGGAGCGCTTCATCAACGAATTCTACGCGCCGGCCCTGAAATACGTGGTCAACAATCGCTATTTTACGTTTTCAATTGGTGTCGGGATCCTGATTATCAGTCTGGGCATTATTCGCGGCGGTTATGTGCCTTTTGTGTTCATGCCCCAGGGGGAAAGCGATTGGATTATCGCCGAGGTTTACTATCCTCTGGGAACGCCCATCGAATTGACCTCAGCGGCAATTGCGCACGTGGAATCCAGTGCCTTCAAGCTTGACAGTCACTACGAAACGAACCAGATCAAGGGGGGCCGCCTGGTCACCAATGTGTATTCCATGGTCGGCCTTATCCCCCGGCGGGACTGGAAGCCGCCGGTATGGGGCGGACACTGTGGTGAGATCTGGATCGAGTTGGCCCCGTCTGCCGGGCGGCCGCGGATTTCCGTGAACGACGTTGTGCGGCAATGGCGCAAACTGGTGGGGGAAGTGCCCGGCGTCGAGCAACTTTCCTTTTTCACCATTGAAGGTGGGCCGGCCGGCAATCCCATCGAAATCCAGCTCATCGGCAACGACTTCAAACAATTGCGGGTGGCGGCCGATGAAATCAAGGCCGAACTGGCCGCTTATCCCGGCACCTACGATGTGACCGACAATTTCAAGCCCGGCAAAGAAGAGAAGCAGTTTGAAATTCTACCCGGCGCCCGATCGATCGGAATCACCATGCTGGATCTGGCCCGCCAGTTGCGCCAGGCATTTTATGGCGAAGAGGCCGTCCGCGTCCAGCGCGGCCGTGATGACTTGAAAGTGATGGTGCGGTATGCTGAACAGGAGCGGCGTAGTTTGGCCGGCATCGAAAACATGCGCATTCGGACAATCGACGGCCGCCAGATCCCGATCGAGGAAGTCGCGGCCATCAAGACCGGGCGCGCCTATTCGGCCGTAAGGCGCGTAGATCGCAATCGCGTGATTACGGTCAGCTCGGACCTCGATGAAAATGTCGGCAATGCCAGTCGCATTGTGTCCGGTTTACGGGCGGATTTCCTGCCTGATTTGGTAGCCCGCTATCCCGGCGTGTCCTATAATCTGGAGGGGCAGGAAAAGCGAACCCGCGAATCCTTAGAAAGTCTCAAGAAGGGCTTTGCCCTGGCCATGATGGGCGTTTTTCTACTGCTGGCCAGCCAGTTTCGTTCCTATATCCAGCCGGTCATTATCATGATGGCCATTCCTTTCGGGTTGATCGGCGCGATCGGCGGGCACCTGATTATGGGGCTGCACTTCACCATGATCAGTATTTTTGGGATTGTGGCCCTGTCGGGAATCGTGGTGAACGACAGCCTGATTCTGATTGATTTCATCAACCGGGCCGGGCGCAGCGGGATTGAGATCAATAAAGCCGTGGTGGCCTCGGGCATCGCCCGTTTCCGGCCGGTCCTGCTCACTTCCTTGACGACTATCGCGGGGCTTTTTCCGCTCTTGCTGGAAAGAAGTTTTCAGGCCCAGTTTTTGATTCCCATGGCGGTAAGCATCAGTTTTGGTTTGCTGGTGGCCACCGTACTGACCCTGCTTTACGTGCCCGCGCTTTACCTGATCATCGGCGATATTGTCAAATTGACTACGGGGACCTTGCGAAAAGGGGAGCAGTCCGCGCCCGGCAACTAGAAGCGGTTTCAAAACCTCGCCTCGAACTCAACCTCTGTGTCGGGTGCTCGGTTTAAATCCTCGAAATACTCGAGTATTTACCACGCAAGGCATTGGCTTCGCTGGCACCTCCGGTTTACGACCCACCATAAAGAAGTAGATCAAGCGGGAAGTCCCGCAGCGCGGGGCACCTCGCTTCCGCCTGGATTTTGAGCCTGATTGAAGGTTTTGAAACCGCTTCTAAGGAAAATGGCCGAATGCTGCCAGAAGTATAGTGTTGTGTCCCAAAAATAAGGCAAATAAATTCGGCCTGCTTGATATCGAGTTAATGAGGTTGAATAATTTCGATATTGCGGCGTGAGCCTTGAGAACATTCCGGATTTAGAATTTTTAAGGTGCTCAAAATCGCCATTGCGGCGGTACTATTTTATAAGAAACATATAGGACACAACACTAGGGTGTGGCATTACAATCCCTGCCACCCGAATGGACGGCGCATGCTTTTTCACGCAGAATTATCCTGGCATCCGCAATACTCAAGCCCTCTTCATGCACCAGGACCGGATTGAGGTCCAGCTCCTTGATATCAGGGTAGGCTTCAATGATTTCCGATACGGTCAGCATGAGGTTGACGACCGCTTTCCGATCACTCGGACGGCCGCCCCGGAAGCCGTCCAGCAGTTTCGTCGATCGAATTTCGTCCACCATATGGCGGGCCGAACGGCGCGAGATCGGCAGGACGCGGAAAACCACATCTTTCAGCACCTCTACCAGGACACCCCCGATGCCAAACATGATAACCGGACCGAATTGGTCGTCGATCTTCGTACCGATAATGATTTCCATTCCATCTTTGAGCATAGGCGTGACAAGCACGCCGCGGATATCGGCCCCGGCGTCATAGCGTTTCGCGTTGCGCATGATGGCATTGAAGGCCTTTTCTACTTTGGCATCCCCTTTCAGGCTCAATTTGACACCGCCGGCATCACTTTTGTGCAAAATGTCGGGGGAAACGATTTTCATGGCAACCGGCCCTTTGATTGCCTTGGCAGCTTTAACGGCATTGGCGGCTGTTTCGGCGAGCAATTGATCGGCGATGTCCGCACCATGGGCCGTCAGTATCTGCTTGGCTTCGTGCTCGAGCAGGGCGCTGCGGTTTTCCTGGCGCGCACTGTCGATCAAGGCCTGCACTTCCGGCTGGGCTTTCTTGCCGGCTTCTATGTTAAAGCTGAATTTCGCGTGATATTTGCCGAGATACTGGCCATATTCCGAGAGGACGCCGATGCACTTGGTGGCCACATCCAATGAATCGTATACAGGGATTTTGTAGTAGCGTAAAAGATCGAGGCTATGGGGCTGGGCGGAACTGAACAAGCTGTGGACCACGATTGGTTTCTGGCTCTTTTTAACCATTTTGCCCATGCGGTGGGCTGCATCTTCTTCCATCAGGGAGAGACTTTCGGCAAAACGGATGCCATATCCGCCAAACAGTCCGACAATCAGCAGACCGCCGACATTGGGGTCTTTCAATATCACTCGGGCACAGTCGGCAAAAATCGAAGGATCCGAATCCGTGCCGCCGGCCACATCCACCGGGTTCGGCACCGAAGCGGCGGCCGGCAGCAATTCCCGCAAACGCTCCTGGGTCTTTTCGCCCAACTCGGGGATTTCGACGCCCAGGTCGGTCAAAAGATCGGCCGCGATGGTGGCGTGGCCCCCCCCGTCTGCTAAGATAGCCACCTTGTTGTTCTTGATGGGCGGCAGGTTGGAAAGCGCCTCGGCCGCGGGAAACAGCTGGTCCGATTTTTCAACGGTGATGATGCCGGCGCGCCTGAAGGCTCCGTCGGCCACTGCGGACATCCCGGCCAGGGCGCCGGTGTGCGACCCGGCCGACCGTTTACCGGTGGCCGAGCGGCCGCTTTTGAGAAGCACCACCGGTTTTTCAACGGTGGTTTTATAAGCCTGCTCGAGAAACTTGCGTCCCTGGCGCATGCCTTCGACATACATGAGAATCACATTGGTTCGGGGGTCCTGGCGGAAGAACTCCAGGTATTCATGGAACTTGATGTCCGCCTCGTTGCCGACACCCACATAATAGGAGAAGCCTTTTTTGCTTTTCAGGCGGGCCTCGGTGATCAATGTCAGGGCCATGTTACCGCTCTGCGAGAGCAGGGCGATATCGCCCTTGGGGACTTCCCGCATGCCCACCAGGTTCAAGCCGGCCCTCAGGTTCATCATCCCGGATGTATTGGGACCGATCAGGCGGATGCCGTGCTTGCCGGCAATGGCAACAACCTCATTTTCGAGTTTGCGACCGTCCTGTCCGGTTTCACCAAATCCGCCGGCCAGAATTACCGCCCCCTGAACCCCCTTCTTTCCGCAGTCTTCAAGGACAGTCGGCAGGGTGCGGGCCGGGGTGGCAATGAGCGCCAGATCGACGAAGCCTTCAATGTCGGATACAGCTTTATGGCATTTAAATCCCAGGATCGAAGTCTCCTTCGGGTTGACCGGGTAAATGGTCCCTTCATACTTCTCTTCCAACAGGGTGCGGATGGTCTGATACCCTCGTTTGGTTTCGTTTCTCGAGGCTCCCACCACTGCGACCGATTCGGCGTTCAGTACTTTTTCCAGCATGATATTGCTCCGCAATATGTGTTAAGTGTTACGTTTTAAGTGTTAGGAAAGAAAAAATCTTAAAACATAAAACCTAAAACTTAAAACATTCCTAAGTATTCTGAATACAAAGGCATTATTTCTTTCGGTTTTCAAAATCTTTCAATGATTCCTCACGCTCCTTTGTAGACACACACGCCAGACAAGCTTCCACTTCAAAATCCATGATGGCTTCCAGGCTGGCTTCGCCCGTGGCTATGTGCAGCCCTTTTTTAATCATTTTGATCGAGAAGGCCGAGTTGGCGGCAATCTTTTCAGCCATGGCTTTGGCTTCATCCATCAGCTGCTCGGCAGGCACAGCCCTGTTTATGAGTCCGATGCGGGCGGCTTCCCGGCCATCGATATTCTCAGCGGTGAAGAGTAGTTCTTTGGCTTTGCCGGGCCCCACCAAGTCCTGGATAAGGCGCAGGGCCCCACCCGTGACGGAGGAGGTAACCCTGGCTTCCGGTGAGCCGATCTGGGAATCTTCAGCGGCCAGGCGAATATCGCAGGCCAGGGCCAATTCATAGCCCGACCCTAATGCATAGCCGTTGATGGCTGCGATGGTCGGTTTTTCGAACTTGAGAATTTTACGGGAGGCCTCTTGCAATTCCTCGAGGTAATCGCGGTAATCTGCATGGCTCCGGGTCTTGGATTCTTTCAGGTCGGCACCGGTTGAAAAGGCCCGGCCCTCACCGGTAACAATGACCGCCTTTACCGCGCTGTCCGCTTGGGCATCATTTAGGGCCAACTGGAAATCAAGCCAGAGCTGCTTGTTCATCGCATTCAAAACCTTCGGCCGGTTGAGTTTGATAGTGGCGATCCCATCATTTTTCTCATAAATAATGCATTCAAAATCCATGACGTTTCCTTTTAGAAAATCGGTTTTTGATTTGTCGTGCCAGTAGGTATTTCAATGTTTAATCCACCTTTAAAACATAGTCCTCTGAGGCTGAGTCGTAATTGCCAAAATAGCGCCGTTGGCAATATCGTCATCCCGGATCCCGGATCGATGTCCGGGACAGGCTTTTTTGATCCGGGATCCAGTGTCATTACCGTCATATAGATTTCTGGATGCCGGATCGAGTCCGGCATGACGGAGTAGGATGAGTGGTTTTCTGAATTACGACACAGCCTGCCTGGGCCAGGGTCCTTTAGGGCGTCCATTCTGAATTGGGAGCTTTTATTTTGTGGCAAGGCTATAATATTTTTAATCTCGCAGGCATAATTACTGATGTGTTGAGGATTTTAAAATATGATAACGCCGCCACAAGATAAAAGATGCCGATTGTGAATGGATACTGCGTCCCATACGGGGGATCGATTTTCTGGTCAAGTAAAAAACTGTAGGAACCGCAAAAATGTATCGGCCAGAAATATAGTTGCGCAGCTTGAGCTGTAGATTGTATAAGCGTTCTAATTGGTCGTTTGCCAGTGTATGAATGCTTTTTCCTTAATTGCTTAGAACCTATCTCAAAAAACGGATTTTGGTTCTAAATCAAGGCGGCCGCTAATATCCAACCGGAGGAATACTTGCAGTATTTTGAGGATAGCGCTTAAGCTTCACTCCGTGCCGAATATAAACGCCCAACGCTGAGTTTGGGCCAAAAGACTTTTTTGAGGCAGGTTCTAATGAGCATTCCATCTGAAGTTCAATGCTACCGGATAATGGCAAAAATGGCAATGCTGCCCAACATCGTGGCCCATTCGATCAGGGTGTGCCAGGTGGCCACTTTGCTGACGGATCACCTGAATTTAAACGGAAGCGACCTGAATCCTGATCTCATCCGTGCTTCGGCCCTGCTACATGATATCACCAAGACCCGCAGTCTGAATACAATGGAACGCCATGATGGTACGGGCGCAGATTACCTGCGAGAACAGGGTTACCCGGAAGTGGCGGATGCCGTCAGGCAGCATGTTAGGTTGGCCGGTTTTGAAGCGAATGGAAGACCTAACGCAGCGGAAATAGTGAACTACGCCGACAAGCGCGTGATGCACGACAAGTTGGTGACGCTGGATGAGCGCATGGCTGATCTAATGAAACGATATAATGGCTCGCGCGAATTGGGTAGTTGGTTGGACCGCATGCATAGGGAAGCTCAAGCAATTGAGGCCAAGCTGTTTGCCCACCTGACCTTTTCACCCACTGAACTCAGCGATCAGCTTGAACTACTTGATTTTGAAAAAGAGTTGGAACGGTTCAGACAGGTCAACCAAAGTTCTACGTAGGCCGCAATTTTCCGTCATCACGGACTTGATCCGGGATCCAGTCCGGTTAAAGGAAACGCTCCTGGATGCCGGATACGTCATACTGGACGCGATTCGGGCGGCATGGTCACAAAGCTTCACCACTGCTCATGTAGTCGTTTGCACCGGATCTTTCAAAAGGAGTTCGATTGCCTCCGCGGCACTCGCAGCCGCTTCCGGAAAAATATCCTTCAGGGCCCGAATGTGCCGCAGGTTGTCCGCTGTCCGCAGAATCAGCATCACCAGGTTGCCTTCCTCCAATCCGGAAAGTTCGATGACGAACTCCCAGGCAAAGCCGCGGGCCCAGGCGTGCAGGGCGGCCGCCGGCCGCAGGTACATCACCCGGGTTTCGAATCCCCAGTCTACCATTTCATCGATGAAGGGTGTAAGGGTCACCGCGAACTTCCGGTAGAGATTGCGCAGCGGTTTGGCAACCAAATTCTTTTCGAGTTTCTCGTCGGCTTCCCGTTCGAATACAAAGATGGCCATGATGGCCGCGAGAAGGGCCGGATCTGAATCCGGAAAAATCCCATGCCGAAAGCCTTCGGCAATTAGGAGGGGCTGGTCCACGCGCAGGCGGGAGGCCCATTGGCCATCTTCGGTTAGGGTTCCACTTTCGGCGACATATTTATGGTGCTTCAGAAACTCCAGGTGTCGATTGAAGTCTTCGATAAGGTGCCGCTGCCCATAGCCCACGTACCTTCTCAGCCGTTTGCCCTTGACTTTGTCCGTTATTTGATAGGCGGCAAAAGATCTTGCCAACAGGTCGCGTACCTGGCTTGGGCTGTGCGACAACAGCAGGTTCAACACCATGGAAAAGTTAATCCGAATCTGGCTCATGACGTTGGATGGCGGGGCGGACATCAGATGGGCGGCGGCCCGGATGTCCATGAATCTGCCGGGGACGGCCACCACGAATCCGATCTTATCCATGCCGCGACGTCCGGCCCGGCCGGTCATCTGGTGAAATTCCGTGGGCGTGAGGGGCAAAAACTCGCTGCCGTTAAAACGGTCCGAGTTGAAAAACACAACCGTGCGGGCCGGAAAGTTTACCCCCGCAGCGACGGTAGAGGTCGCAAAGACCGCATCCAGCAGACCCTCCGTCATCAGGGTTTCAAGGACAATCTTCCAGGCCGGAAGTTGACCGCTGTGGTGGGCCCCGACTGCCAGATTTTCCAGGTGCCACTTATGACGGTGATCTGCGGTATGGGCACTGGAGGCCGTCAGTTCTTCAATCCTTTCGGCCAATCGGGACATGCGTTCAGATGATTGCACGGTATTTTGTTGGCACAGTTCCAGGGCGTTGTCACAATCGGCGCGGGATTTCAGAAAGAAAATGGCCGGCAGCAACCGGTATTTTCGTAAGACCTTGAGCATCTCTCCAAACGGCGGCAGCCTGCGGGCCGGCGCCAGTAGCGGCGGATTTTTCGTGGTGACATAGGCATGCACCTTTTTGAAGAGCCGTTTGTTCTTCCCTGGTTTCCCGGGAACCGTAAGCGGCATCAGGGTTCCTGAAGGGTGGAAAAAGAGAGGGGCCAGGGGCACCGGGCGCTGGGTTTCCGAAATCACAGTGCAGGGTTTGGCCCGCAGGCTTTCCAGCCAGGCGGCAATCTGGTCAGCATTGTTAATCGTTGCCGACAGTAGGAGCAGGGGAATACGCGCCGGCAAGTAGATCATGATCTCTTCCCAGACGACTCCGCGGTCCGGATCGCCTAAAAAATGGGCCTCGTCCAGGATGACAAAATTGGTGTCCAGGGTTTCACCGCGATGCATGGCATCGTAAAGCTGATTGCGCAAAATTTCGGTTGTACCGGTAATTACCGGCGCATCCGAATTCTCCTTGCGGTCGCCGGTCAAGATGCCCACGTTTTCTTTCCCAAATAGCGTTGAGAACTCGGCATACTTGGCGTTGGTCAAGGCTTTGAGAGGGGAGGCGTACCAGGCCCGACCGCCATCCGCAAGGACTGCGGCAATGGTCTGTTCGGCAATCCAGGTCTTTCCGGATCCGGTGGGGGCGGTCACCAGGCAGTCGGCCGTTTTGACTGCTTCAACCGCATCAATCTGGAAGGCGTCTGGTTTGAAAGGCTTTGCAGGCGGCTTGCCGATGCCGGCAAAGATCGTTTTCAGGCTGGCGTCGGCTCCCGGCTTGATTTTAAGAATGCGAGATTTTTTACGGACGAATTTTTTTCGGCGTCGGTGATAGTGTCGTTTAGGTCCGCCCATGAAGTATGTATTCCAAAAAAGCTTTTTGGGAAGTTTAAGTGTTTATAACAAACTTTGAAATGATAGAAGCCATCTCAAAACAGAATTTTGGTCCAAGGTCAAGGCGGACGTCAATTTTAAGCCGGAGGAATACTGTTGTATTTTGAGGACTTGCAATTGACGCCCAACGCAGAGATTGGGACAAAAGGCTATTTTGAGATGGCTTCTAATTAGTTTACTAACTTCCCGATCATATCCCCAACAACGGCTTTAGATTGGGCGTCAGTGTCGTAAGGTGATATTCCGTCCAAATCAGCTTCAATCAAGTCGCCGTCGTAGGGAATAAAACCCAAAAATTCAAAATCCGGCAGGTGTTTTTTCAGAAACTCTTCATCTTTCCGGCCACGGATTTTATTGCCCACCACAGCGATATTGGGAACGCCGATCTCCGCCGCTAACTGACGGATATGCCCGGCTGTATCGAGACTCCGCCGCCCCGGTTCAACCACCACAATCAATTTGTCCACAGCCCGCGCGGTAGCCCGGCCCAAATGCTCGATGCCGGCCTCCATATCCATCACTACTACTTCATCCCGGGCCAACACCACATGGGTCACCAGGGCTCGAAGCAGGGTGCTTTCGGGGCAGATACAGCCCGAGCCGCCTTTCTGCACGCCGCCCAGGCGCATCATCTTGATATTGTCCAACTTGGCCGAAAGGGCGTCCGGCAAGTCATCGACTTTCGGATTGAGCTTGAAAAAGCCGCCAACCGTGCCCGGCTTGGCCTCTGTGCGTTCAAAAATGAGCTCTTTCATTTCAGCAATGGGGGTAATTTTGTCCGCACCTTCAATCCCCAGGGCTGCCGCCAGATTGGCGTCGGGATCGGCATCGATGGCCAAAACGTGTTTGCCGGTTTCATTCAAGGTTCTAATTAGAAGTGATGAGAAGGTGGTCTTTCCAACTCCACCTTTACCGCTGATGGCCAATTTCATGTCATTTCCTTTCCCATACGAATTTCTGAAAGTTTGGTGCGACGTTTCTATCCCACCAGTTTCGATTCCACAGACTGGAATGGACACGGTTAATATAACACATAAATTTCATTGGGCAAGTAGGTGGCAGCGGACAAGTCATAGCATTTCGGAACCTAAGCCGAATAGTGTGAATGGGCTGATTTAATCAATCTTTGGGTGTGGAGCAATGGCCTGAATGGGGTGCAAAACGAATAATAACGGATTGTTAGTTAAAGTATGCATCTACTTGGCCGATAAAGAGAATATCTGTTTTAGCATTATGCAATCTTTTACAACCGCCTATCTACGGGCAATGCTTGACAAAGGTAATCTAATAAGGTATGAACAAAAAGTCATACCAACCCGGGGCTTCGAATACGCCCGCAAATACCAAGAAAGCAGCGACCGAAGGGTAATCGTCGCTGCAAACGGAAAATCATAGTAGCCGAAGGCCGCTGAGATTCTCGGTTTACCCCCAAACAGGTCGGTATTGTAACTGACCAGGCGGAGCAGTGCCTTGTAATTACTGTGATTATAAAGCTTCCCCTCTCCAGCGCGTCCCCTCACAGTCAACCAGCCAGCCAGAACTGCAAAAAAAAATTAATGGTAGTATATAAAGGTAGTATCAAATGGCAATACAAAAAAATAATAATAAAGTGAATACCAGAAAGGTCGCAATGACCATACCTGAGGATCTGCTGCGTGAGATAGACGAACTTAGTAACCAGAAAGGGATTTCACGCAGCAGACTGATTTCGGAATTACTCAGAGAAAAACTAATTGATGAGCAGAATCAAACCTTGCGGTGCGCTTATGATGAGGTTTTTTCAAATGAGACTGCATGCCGCGAACAGATCCTGGCTACGACCATTCCAAAAGATTGATCCCCGCTTAGCCCGATACCGGCGATGTTCACCCCATCAACTCAAAAACAACCACGATGATAAAAAAAGGTTCCATATATTGGGTAAATATCACTGGCGGCAGCTCAATTGGAGAGCCGGAACACCGGCCTTGCCTCGTAATCCAGAATGATGTGCTCAACGAAAGCCGAATCAATACCACGGTCGTGGTAGCGATTACCGCGATTCCAGCTTTTGGCAAGTTGCCGGGCAACGTTGTTCTTAAAGAAGGTGTGGCGAACATGCCCTGGGAAGGGGTGGTCAATGTCAGCCAGGTCATGTCTATCGAAAAAAACAAAATTGAAGAAGAAATCGGGGCCCTCCCTGGTCATCTTATGGATAGAGTCTGTGATGGACTAAAACTAATTATGGAGTTGGAGTAAAAATTAGCCGGCTTCAATAGCCTGCCAATCAAGAGATGCCCATGAACGAAACAAACACAACCCAGCCAATAACTATCATCGAGCCGAAAAAAGGGTGGATACCCATTGATTTCAATGAAATCTGGAAGTACCGGGAGCTGTTCTATTTTTTAACCAAAAGGGACATAAAAGTCCGTTACAAGCAAACCGTGCTTGGCGGCCTCTGGGCGATAATTCAGCCCTTTTTTACCATGATAGTATTCTCAATCTTTTTCGGCCGCCTGGCAAAGCTCCCTTCGGACGGGATTCCCTATCCGATATTTGTATATGCCGGTCTCCTACCGTGGACGTATTTTGCCAACTCCATTACCAATTCAGGCAACAGTCTCGTGGGCAATGCCAACTTGATCACCAAGGTTTACTTTCCAAGGGTTATTATTCCGGCTTCAGCGTCGCTCGCCGGGCTGCTGGATTTTTTTATTGCCATGACGATTCTATTTGTCATGATGGTTTATTATGGCCTGTACCCAGGTGTTGAAATCGTTATACTGCCCTTCTTGATCGGACTGACTTTCTTATGTGCCGTAGGCGTTGGGCTCTGGTTGTCTGCTATGAACGTTCAGTACCGGGATATTCGTTATGCAATTCCATTCCTTATTCAGATATGGATGTTCGTCTCCCCTGTAATTTACCCGGCTAGTTTGGTGACGGAAAGATATAAATGGGTACTTGCGCTTAACCCTATGGGTGGTGTCATTAACGCATTTAGAGCATGTTTGCTCGGCCACAAACCGATTGACTGGACAGTCCTTTCCATTTCCACAATAATCATATTGTTTTTATTTTTCAGCGGTTTGTATTATTTCCGAAAAATGGAGAAGACTTTTGCTGATGTGGTGTAGAATTATGATCGAAAGATCACTATCTATTCGCGGCATCGTCAAATTGCGAATACGCCCAAGAGGCAAACCGCGGAGCGTTAGTTTCTAAAGATCTATAGCGGAAAAGTGGTAGTTCAAACCTGGGAAAAAAATGAAACCAGAAACAATTCTGAAAGCTACGGATATATCAAAGCGATATCTTATTGGCGAACGGAGCAGGGGTTATAATACATTCCGTGAAGCTTTAATAGATGTGGTAAAATCGCCTTTCAATATGGCGCGACTGCTACTTAAAAGCCCACGTGAGTTGTTTAAAACCCCAGAAGATACAATATGGGCTCTACGGGATGTTTCATTTGAAGTAAAGCAAGGTGAGGTTGTAGGCATTATTGGTAGGAACGGCGCAGGAAAAAGCACACTGCTAAAAGTACTTTCAAAGATTACCGAGCCAACAAAAGGCCATATCGAACTAAGAGGTAGGGTCGGTTCCTTACTGGAAGTAGGCACTGGTTTTCATCCCGAGTTAACCGGGCATGAGAACATATACCTCTATGGAGCAATTTTGGGTATGGACCGCTGGGAAGTTACCAGAAAGTTTAATGACATTGTAGCATTTGCAGAGAATGAGCGATTTATCGAAACACCGGTAAAGAGGTACTCCAGTGGTATGTACATGCGCTTGGCTTTTGCGGTCGCAGCTTATTTAGAGACGGAAATATTGCTCGTTGATGAAGTCTTAGCGGTAGGTGACGCTGCGTTTCAGAAAAAATGCCTCTCAAAGATAGGGGATGTGGCAACTCAAGGTAGAACAGTTCTATTCGTAAGTCACAATATGGGGGCGATTCAGGCATTGTGCAGCAAGGCAATGCTTATAGAGTCGGGCCGACTTGCAGCGCAGGGTGAGGTCAAAGATATTGTCAAGATCTATTTAACCGAATCGAAAGATTCACTAAAAACATACTGGTCAGCGAACGAACAGAAAACAGTATTTAAAAACGAGATCCTAACTCCAATAAGATTATCGCTTTTAGATAAAACCAGGAACAAAATTCAGTCAATCGTGCCACGCGATACAGAGGTTTACTTAGAATTAGAATTTGATCTCCACCGTCTGGATAATGCTTTAACAATAGGTTTCAGTTTGTTTAACCAGGAAGGTTTTCACGTGTTCAGAAGTTTACATACTGATACGGCAGAAGATACCCACCCGGTGCTATCTATCGGGCGTAATACAATTTCAACCAGGCTGCCAACTGAAGTGCTCAATGAGGGTGACTATTGGATCGTATTAGACGGAGGTTTACATAATATCCGCTGGCTTTTCAACCCGATGAAAAGCGATATTGGATTGCGATTCAGTTTGTCCGGTGGGTTGAGCCAATCCCCATTCTGGATTAATGCACGACAAGGTGTGATTGCGCCAATTCTAAGTTGGACAAAGGTAGAAGATATACCTAATAGATAACGCCAACGTTGAAACAGCTACATCCGGTTGTGCAATTTTTACGACGCTTATTCTGAGTTTAAGGTACATTCAAAATGAATGCCGACGATACCAGATCTGGGCCAAATCCTGGTTTTTAAGGTGCTTTCCAATGGACAATAGTAGTTCAGTAACGATTTGCGTCTATATTCATAGTCAAATTAGTGAAATGCGCGCTACACTCGCTAGTATCCGTAACCAAACCTTTAAAGAGTTAGAAATATTATTGATTAGTAATCGTTCTTTTCGAGACGTGCACAGTGGAGTTCTTCTTGAACTTTGCAAAAGTGACAGCCGTATCAGGTACTGTTTGTGTGATGAAGCCAATACCTGGGGGGCGATGCTTAATTGTATGGTAAACAATGCAACTGGAAAATACCTTTTCATCTGTAAACAAGGTGATAGATGGGAGGATGATGCCGTTGAAACCATAATGGCGGAACTGAGTGTTAGTAGTCAATTAATATTTGCGTGGGCCTTCACGAATGACCTAGACAACCCAAAAAGCAGCGAACGTTTATCCACTTTTCCACAACTGAGTAGGCATAACAGCCCATTTCAGAACGCATTTTTGCTCTTGGACGAGCCGCCCAAAAAATCGCTATGTGGGGCCTTTAGAGTAAGCCAGTTAAAAAAAACCACAGCTTTTCGCAATGAATTTAGAGACTACGACCTGGAAATATTATTACATGAATTAGTAAATCTTGGTGAAATCCACATAACTCCAAAAGTATTGTTTAGATCACCAACCTCAGTTGCGAACAAGCAAAAGGTGACACGGCAGGGTGCTGCTTACTATTTCGAAAGGCCATCAAATAGAACTTTCTTTCGAAACATGTTGAAGATAACTGCGAAGAATAATTATGGCGCCGCAATCAAACACATTGCAATATTCTGGTTGATTGGAGGTCGACTTCTCGCAAGGCTAATTGAAAATATAAGTAGTTCAAGCAAATTAAAAATTAAAGTATATAGAATGTTCTATAGACTTATTAAAACATCCAACGATTACCTGATGCGCTTTGTAAAAAGATTGAAACCAGCGAGCGATATTGCCCTTCTAAGACTAAAAAGTACAAACGCGGATATGCGATCTAGGTACCACTTCTATTCAAAGTTCATATCCCCTGGAGATTTATGTTTAGACATAGGTGCAAACATAGGGAACCGTACAGAAATACTACTGGATTTAGGGGCTCAGGTCATAGCAGTTGAACCTCAAATAAGTTGTGCTAAAATTCTAAAGAGAAGGTTTTCTAAAGATCCCAAAGTAACCATTGTTCAAAAGGGATTAGCTTCAAGTGAAGGTTACCAAAATTTATGGTTATGCAATGAGACAACTACCAGGTCAACTATGTCGGATGACTGGATCTTGGCAGTTGATAAAAGCAAGAGATTCAAAATTTCAAGTTGGGGAAAGAAAATAGCAGTCCCTGTTACTACACTGGATCGGTTGATTTCAGAATATGGTACGCCTAAGTTCTGTAAGATTGATGTAGAGGGTTTTGAATACGAAGTTTTACGAGGGTTATCGCAAAGAATAGAAATAATATCATTTGAATTCACCTACCCCGAATTTTTTGAAGATGCGCTAAAGTGTATGCAACATCTTATTTCTCTAGGCAAGGTAAGGTTTAATATATCAATAGGTGAATCGATGCAGATGCTTAATGACGAGTGGGTAAGCGCCTATAAAATCGAGCAGCAAATTGCACTGAGAATGAGTGAGCTTGAATTCGGCGATATATACGCGCATTTTAACTAGCATCATGTTTAGGCTTATCCTTTTCCAGCGCACAATCAATCACAAGCTTTTCAATGCAAACAACTTGATCTCCACCTTCCCCAACAATTTTCTGCCCTGTTATATAATTAAAAGCACAAGTAATTATTGAAATTGTTGCAACAGATTGAAGTACGAAAATTTAATATAAATTATGAGACCCGTAATTGGAACAAGCAATAAGCGTGATCGTGAAAAATGGCTTAAAGAAAACCTTGCCAGTATCGAAGGTGGCTCAAGAATACTCGACGCAGGTGCCGGTGAATTACAATATAAGAAATATTGTGCCCACCTGGATTATGTGAGTCAGGATTTTGCTGAATACGATGGCCGCGGGAACGGAAGTGGTTTGCAAATGAAGACCTGGAAACAGGACGATTTGGATATAATTAGCGATATAACGAGCATACCTGAACCAGATCTATCTTTTGATGCTGTTATGTGTATTGAGGTGTTAGAGCATTTACCGGACCCAACCTCAGCACTAATTGAGTTGACACGAATACTCAGGATAAATGGTATATTTATATTGACCGCTCCGTTTACTTCGATAACTCATTTTGCGCCTTACCACTTTTGTACGGGCTTTAATCGCTATTATTTTGAATACCAATTAGGCAAACTGGGTTACAAGATAGAACAAATCGTTCCTAATGGAAACTATTTCGAATTTGTTGCTCAGGAGCTACACCGTGTAAAGTCCATAGCAAATCGTTATTGCAATTCAAAGCCTACTCTATATGAAGCGATTGCCAAACGAGTTATATTTCGGATGTTGGCTAGGTTTGCAAAGAGGGATCGAGGTTCTGATGAACTTTTGTGTTTCGGATATCAAATATTTGCAAGGAAAACTAAATAGCTATGGTCATCGTACGCTTGATAGGCGGCTTAGGCAATCAAATGTTTCAGTATGCCCTTGGAAAGCATCTTTCTAAAATTAATAAATCACCCTTAAAGCTGGACGCCACCGTTTACGATGAATTTTACATGCTGCGCAAATACTCATTAAGTGTTTTTAACGCGGATGTTTCTTTCGCTTCTCCAAAAGAGGTATACAAATTAACTCAGCAGAGTAAGAATAAATTCAAAAAGATTCTAAATAGAATATTCAATGTAAAATACGTTCCCCCTAAAACTTATATAAAAGAAAAGCATTTCCATTTCGATGCGAAAATTTTAAAGCTACCTGATAGTGTATATTTACAGGGATATTGGCAAAGTGAAAAATATTTTAAGGACATTAATCAGGAGATTAGAAGCTGCTTCAGCTTTGTAAAACCCCAAGCAGGAAAAGATAAAGAGATTGCCAGTACGATTGCCGCGCATAACTCAATTAGTGTTCATGTAAGAAGGGGAGATTATGTAACCAACCCTGTAATTCGAAAAATGCTTCACACCATTGATATAGAATATTACCGAAGGGCCTTTCAGTTCATTGAACAACGTATACGTAAACCACTTTTTGTTATCTTTAGTGATGATATCCAATGGGTGCGTATGAACCTAAGATTTAATGATGATATTTTGATTGTAGACCATAATGATGAAAGTAAGTGTGCCGAAGATTTAAGGTTGATGACTCAGTGCAAACATCATGTGATGGCAAATAGCAGTTTCAGTTGGTGGGGAGCATGGCTTGGTAGCAATCCTGGCAAAATAGTAGTTGCACCGAAGAAATGGTTTGTTGACGATAGTTACGACACTCGAGATTTACTCCCCATAGAATGGATAGTGTTGTAAACTCAAACATGAGAAATCATAATATGGAAATCAATACTTTCAGAGAATACATCAATTTCGAGTATGATGGCCGCTTAAATGACAGTGCATCCGCTGCTACTGTTGCGATAATAATCTACAATTCCGGTGAGGCAGTCTTTGATCTGATAGAATCGCTAAGCTATCAGACCTTAAATAACTTTGACATTGTAATTATAAATAATGGAAAAATTGGTATTAAAATAGTAGAAAAACTTAAAACAATGCCAATTAAGTATATTGAAAATTCTGTCAACTCACTTTCGCTTGGAAGAAATATCGCTGCAGCTTTTGCAAAGGGAGAAATCTTGATATATTTAGATGATGACTGTATAGCCCATGAACAGTTAGTTGAGAGTCACCTCGAATTATATACTAATGCGAAGGTGCTGGGTGTTCAAGGTAAGGGCTTAGCTTACAAGCATCCATTTTATTGCACATTTCAATCGCATTATGACTTGGGCCCTATCATTTTGCCTTCGATATATAGCTTTGAAGGAAATATTTCAATAAGGAAGGAAACTCTTTTTAAGGTTGGTGGATTTGACCCGCAGTATTTTGGTGGTGAGGGTCTAAAATTATCATATAGAATGTCAAAAACCTATAAAAGAAACGATGTAATACTCTACAATCCAAATGCAATTATATACCACGATTTTGCTAAAGGCCTAATAGACTACTTGGAAAAATGCTATAGGCATGTAAAGATGAGAAAAAGGATTGAAAAAGAGTTTCCGTCTATAATTTCTTTTGCCCGGAGCTTCGGTCCATATCCCAAAGATAATATATCAAAATTAACGACTGTAGAATTTATATGTAGTAAACTTATTGGTAAATTGGGTCAATTAGCTGAGACTTTTGCTAAAGTATTCTAATAAAGCTCATGAAGATCTTATACATATGTTATGAAGATATTGCCGGTTTTAATGGTGCCACTCGACATATTAACGAAGTAGTAAAGGGTTTTTCAAATAGAAATAATAAGGTTAATCTGTGTGTTCCCTTCATATGGAGGAAGAAGCCTAAACTCGATTTTGGGTCTAATACAAAATTGCGATATATTATAACTGTTCCGATAAAGGGCCTGAAACCAATTAGCTACGTCATTGCATCATTCATATATATGCCTTTCATTTATGTTAAATTTAGACCTGATATAGTATATATTCGCGAAATTAAGTTCACTATATTTCCTGTTTTATTAGCTAAACTACTAGACATACCTTGCGTTGTTGAAGTGAATGGGCTGATTGACGAGGTCGAGAAAGTTAAATCTGCATCAATGCTCTTACTAAAAGTGTTAAAATCATTTCATCGTTGGAATTTAAATAGCGCAAACCACATTATTACTGTTACATCAGGGATAAAAAAAGAAATGGTATCTCTATATGGGCTTAAAGAAGATAAAATAACGATTATAACAAATGGAGTTGATATTTCGAAATTTAAACCTATCAAAAAGACAGAAGCTATACTTCAGACTTGTTTGAAGAAAGGATATAAATATGTCGGGTTCGTAGGGGGGTTATTCCCATGGCATGGACTTGATCAATTAATCAATGCCGCTATATATGCAATCGAAAATGGGGAGAAAATAAGGTTCGTAATAGTAGGATCGGGCAGGTTGGAATATAGATTAAAGCAAATGGTCCATAATTACAAGTTGGAAGAAAAAATTATATTTACGGGAAGTGTGCCCTTTGACAAGGTCCCATATTATATTAATTCATTTGACATTTGTATAGTTTTCTTTAAGAAAGTTAGAAAGGACCCAGGAGATCCAATTAAGTTGTATGAGTATATGGCATGTGGGCGTCCAATAATAGCCAGCAACGTTAGAGGATACGGCGATGTAGTGGAATTTTATAAGTCTGGGGTGTCTGTAAACTCAGAGGACCCAAAAGTCACAGGGCGGAAAATCAAACAGTTGTTAGAGGACAAATCTAAAGCGAAAAAAATGGGAGCCAACGGATTTAAAAATGCTATAAAATTTTTTAATTGGAAGGATAAAATAGCGACAATCGAAGAATTACTGGGCAACATCAAGAACTAACTATGATACCTTTTTGGTTTAATAGATATGAAAGTGAACTGGATAGCGGCATTGAGCGTAAATTTAAAAAATGTTTTCAAACTTTTTCAGTATACCAGCCAATAAAACTTCTAAGTTTAGAGATATTCACCCTCCTGACCGAATCGCTTTAAATTGATACCTTCGAGAAATCATTAAATGAAAGGGTAGGAAGTTTAAAGTAAATAAAATGCTAAATGCGAAGATCTTACTTAATACCCTTAAAAGATATATTAATAGCACTACTGGAATACACACAGATTTTATAATTAAAAAGAATCCATTATCACTTTGGGGTCTATTTATTAAACTCCCAGAAGTACCAATTAGAAGGAATGTTTTAAAAGATGAATTGTCGAAATACACCAAATTTGGGTTATATCCACCTATAATGGTGCTGATTAAATCAGGTGACTCAAGGCCACTTAGAATTCTACAGTCACACTATAAGGGAATAAATTCGATTAAGGGTAGATTACAAGCATTATGCTTTCGTTTATTAAAGTACCCCTTGATGCAAAATATAATTTTACCTGTAAGCGTTATAGTTTTTACAAAAAAGTTCGAGCACAAGGCGATGTATAATGTGCTTGGGAGCATGGTGTTTGGAGGCCTTGGTAGTAAGATAAAGATATTTAATTTTGAAGATTGTACCATAACCAATATTTTGAAAGATGGATATGATCAGACAGCTTATTTTAATGAAGTTACGATTAGAGAGAAATTTTATGACGTCTTGCCACTAACAAAACTTATTAAAAATGATACAAACTCATTATATTATCAAGAGGAGTACCTTAATGCCCTTCCATTGAGATATATAGACCAATCAACCAAACCAGCGCTGCTTTCGATATTTACCGATTTATTAGGGTTTTACGAGTTAAACAAAATAGATCAAGTATTAACGGACGTATATCAAGATCATATCGTTGAATCTATAAGGCAGAATACGATTTATGTCTCAAAGCATGTTAAAAAACTATCGTTGATAGCCGCTAACGAAATTGTGAACCTACGGTATAAGCCTAATGAAGAGTATACCAAGTTAGTGAAATCACACGGTGATTTGTGGCTTGGAAACATTCTGAAGGAGATAGGTAAAAAGCGCCTGGTGATAGTTGATTGGGAGCGAACACACACCAATTCGCTCATGCATGACTATTTTAACTTGGTAACAATCTTCGCTATTGAGCAGAGAAATTTAAACATTATTAATAAATTTATAAGTCTAACACCAAGAGATAATGTCCTGCTTGAAGTTATTAATGAATTCAAAAAACGATTTGCAGTAGATATAAATAGTATCTATATCGAAAGTCAGTTTAGAAACTTTTTGTTGGAGAGACTTTGTTGCTTATTTCGACTTATTAAAACATCTCCGTCCCATGTTAACAATATTGAAGTGCAAATAGAAGAATGGAGTTGCTTGATTCTAAAAATAGTTGAAGAGCAGACAATCTGCAGAGCCAAATGAAAAAAATAATTGATAAAATTTTTATTGAGTTTAACTCTTCTGGAATCCAATATGTCGTTTTGAGAAATTTTGAATCTTTACCTGATAAAATAATAGGTGGAGATATAGATTTGCTAGTACTGAATAAAGATTTGGCTAAACTAAAAACAATCTTGTTGAAACATGGTTTTATTTTAATGTCCGGGATATATCCGCATATCTTTGCCTTTTACTATCTCGATAAACTAGATATTTTGATAAAGTTTGACATAATCAGCAAACTTTTTTTCGGAAATAAATTAAAACTACCGTATCCACAGGAATTAGAACGAAAAATAATATACAGAAGGAAGAAATACGGCCAAAAGACGTTTTATATACCATCACCAGAGGATGAATTGGTATCTCTGTTACTGCATTGTATAAGTGATAAAAATTCAATAAAATCTGAGTACGGGAAAAGGCTAGCAGAACTTACCAATACTAAATTAGATGCACTATATTTGAATTACGTTTTCGATCAGTTGATTGATTCAATTACGGGGAGCGACATCGTCAACTTATTGATTAAATGTAAGTATGATGAATTAGTAAGTATGAGAAAAAAGATCAGAAAACTGCGAATTAGCAAGATGAAGTGGGGATCAGTTATCGTCACCCTTAAAATTCTATCAATGCGCGCTAAAAGAAAATTAATAGGAAGAAAAGGTCTACGTGTAGCTCTGCTTGGGCCAGATGGTAGTGGAAAAACAACATTAGCAAACGAAATAGCAAAGAAAAAAGCCTTTAACTCAAAATACGTTTATATGGGTAATAATAATCATATTTTGCCTACGCGAAGAGTGCTGAAATTGATATTTGGTAATAGAAATTCAAAAAATAATAAACCCAAGTCTGGAATGAGAAATTCAAACCAAGATGCAACAATACCAGTTAAAGGTAAAGGGCGGGAGGTTATTGCCGTATTAAGATTTGTCCATGATCTTATAGATTATTATCTACGATATTATATTTATAATTATTTAAATTCAAAGAAAGGTTGGTTGGTAATAAACGATAGATATATTTACGATATGTTATTAAGTAGGGACATAGTGTATAATTTACCTATTGTTAAAAAAATTATACTACGATTCTACCCTGCTCCAGATTTTGCATTTATTTTGAAAGCGCCTGCTGAAATTATGTTAATCAGAAAAGGCGAACATACGATAAATATTCTTAATGCCATGGAAGAAAAATATAGGACTTTTAGTGAATACTTGCAAAATTGTTTTTATATACCCACCAATAACAGCATTGATGAATCAGTTAACCAGATTTCTTTAATTATTTTTGAAAAGTACATTAGAAATTCGGTATAAAAATTTATCCATTATAAAATATCTATAAAGTATAATTGCGTATATTGGCATATGCGTTATACAAGCAATAAATCGCTCAGCATTTCATCCTCTTACTATACCCTCAAATCATTTTAGCCAGTATTTTGGTTTCCCGTTATAGGGACGTGTCAATATTTTTGATAAGGTTTGCAAACTATTTCCAATAGGATTTGTCTTTCAAATTCGCATAATGGTATCAAAACTGTTCACCAAAATTCACTCTATATTTAAAATACGCTGTCTTGAATATGAGTCTTGGACCAAGCTAATATCTTTGCGTATAGAACTTTAAACCAATGATTTATAAGATATTGTATATAAGTGCCAACACAGGCTCTGTGTTTGGTGGCGGCAGTCGGGTGTTTTTTAACTTAATAACCAGCTTAAACAAAAATATGTTTAAACCAATAGTCTTATGTTCTGATGAAAGCCTATTTTCAAAAATGCTTCAAAAAGCTGGTGTTCGGGTTTTACCGTTGGATATTCATAGTCAGTTTGATTTAAAAGCGATTCGTAGGGTTATCAAAATTGTAAAACTTGAAACACCTTCGATTATACACTGCCTTGGAGGAGGCCGGGCAGACTTCATAGCTGCGAACGTTATACGATATTTGGGCTTAAAAAATACAATTACTACTGTTGCTGTTTTTCCTGAAGACTATAATGTCCACAAAATAAAAAAAATAGTTTACCATATAGTTGACAGGTTCTCGAAGAATACTTTTAAAAAACATATCACCGTTTCTTGTGCCATTAATAAACGCTTAATTAGTGAGTATTATATTCATAAAGATAGAGTTGTTACTATTTACAATGGGATTGATGTTAATATTTATAAGGCAGATCGTGACAGTAGCCTAAGGTCAATAACTAGAAAAGACCTAAAGATCGACGGTAAAGAAATTGCCATAGGCGTGGTTGGACGTTTAGTATGGGAGAAAGGTATTGAATACTTGTTAGAAGCTGTCAGTATGCTTAAGACAAACAAACCAAACATTAGGCTAGTAATAACTGGAGAGGGGCCCCTAAAAAATAAGCTGGTGTCACTGGCTAAATCTTTTAAAATCGATGGTATGTGTAAATTTACTGGATTCAAAAAAGATGTTGCTATGATTCTGGATGCAATTGATATAATGATAATCCCTTCACTTTCCGAGGGCTTTCCGATGATTGTCCTCGAATCTATGGCTATGAATAAGCCTATCATTGCAACTAATATTAAAGGAATTGTTGAACAAATTGAAAACGAAAAATCTGGACTGCTTATCAATCCCCGCAGTCCAAACGAGATCGCTAATGCGATTGAAGAATTAATTGCCAATCCTTTAAAAGCTAAGAAACTTGGAATAGAAGCAAGGAAGAAGGTAGTTAAAGACTTTTCCCTTGAAAAAATGGTTGCAGATACAGAACGAGTTTATTTGTCATTGGTCCAGTCCTAACTTAAGAACATGGTTACTTCAACATTTTATACCTAAAAGGTGACAAAAATCACGGCTATACCTAAAACAAAAAACAATATTGCTAAGAAAGGTATGCGTAAATTTTACTGGTGATATCTAGAAGCAGTACAGCATCTTTAAAAAACATAGCCCGATTTAACGTAAAATGGCATTCTTCCTCAGTAGTCTCAGGCTAATTAGTCATACCAATATCTGCAACATTAGAATTTCTATCAAGCCATAATAGTATATAATATTAAAATACATTAATATAAGATGCGCATAAAAAAAGTTCTATTTGTATCAGATGTTTTAATGGATAACCCGACAAGCGGGTCTGAGCAGGTTCTTTATAACCAGTCACTATCATTGAAACAAATGGGATATAAGGTATATGCGATTACCCGCAGTTCCACAAGCCGCACATGCATTAAAAATATTTCAGATGGTATACAGGATTTTTGTTACCATGCTGACCCACAGTTGTCTTTATCGTTTGCATATAGAGTAATAAGAAAACCTGCCTTGATCTTTGATCAGCTAAATCTAAAAGAGAATTTAGTTGGTGTTATTGCCCATCAACCTTTTACCTGTTTCTCACTTCTAGTGAGGCAAAAAATAAATAACATACCCATTGTTTATGTGTTTCATTCTCCCAGCCATGAAGAGTACCTTATTTCAAGAAGGAGCACCAATATTTTTAAATTAAAATTTGGGGCTTTAGCAAGGCATGCAATTGAAGGCTATTGTTTGAAGAGATCTCAAAGAGTTATGGTGCTGAGCCGTTTTATGAAAGATAAAGTTATCTCTCTATATAACCTAAAAAGCAGTCGGATTATTGTGAATCCCGGTGCAGTTGATCTTTATCGATTTATTCCTATGACTAATCGTCACCATAAGAAGGAAGAGATCGGCTTTAAAGGTGGTTGCGTTCATTTGTTGTCAGTGAGAAACCTTGAGCCTCGTATGGGCCTTGATAACTTAATTAAAGCGATTTATATCCTTAAGAACCGTGGGGTTAGCTGTCATTTAATTATCGGGGGTTCTGGACCTGAAAAAAAAAAGCTGCAAACGTTAATAAGCAAGAGGAACTTGAATGATTCGGTTACAATGGTTGGTTTTATTCCTGGAGAACATCTAGTAGATTACTATAACGCTGCCGATTTTTTTGTACTACCGACAAGAGTTCTAGAAGGTTTTGGACTTGTGACTCCTGAGTCTATGGCTTGTGGAACTCCGGTGATTGGCACTCCAGTTGGCGGTACATATGAAATACTGTCTGGATTTAATGAAGACTTTCTTTGCAAGAATAACAGACCTGATGCAATAGCTGATGGTATACAAACAGCTACTGTGAAATATTTCAAAGATAAATCTAAATATCACATGTTACGGGATAGCTGTCGTGAGTACGTCGCTAAGAGATACACTTGGGAACAACACGGAATGAAGTTGCAGAACTTGATCGAGACCTTTACGATTCCGTAAAGTCATTTGGGGACTGCAGATAAATATAATGATAAACATTTTACACGTGATAACTCGTCTTGATATGGGCGGTAGTGCTCAAAACACTTTACAGAGCTGTATAAGACTTGCAGAGCGTAACTACCGGATAGTTTTAGTCTGTGGATTATCACATGAATCAAATATGACAGCAAGTGAAAGTGCCGCTGTTGCAAAAAAAATTAGCATCGCACGAAAAAAAGGTGTAAAGGTAATCTTTCTAAAACCCCTCGTCAGGCGTATATCGCCTTTATTTGATACGATGGCATTTTTTGGCTTATTGCAGATTGTATACAGAGAAAAACCGGACTTGATCCACACGCATTCGTCAAAAGCTGGGGTTCTTGGACGTTTGGCTGCCTTGATTCTCAGAGTTTCGGTTGTAGTGCATACACCACACGGTCACGTTTTTTACGGTCACTTCTCAAAACCCCTCTCGTACACATTTCTTGTTATTGAAAGGATCTTCGATAAGATAACCGACTGCACTATCGCGCTTACAGACGGTGAGCGAAATGACTACATTAAAAATTCAGTTTCTAGGTATAACAAACTTATTAAGATTCATAGCGGAGTTGATATAGATAAGTTCATAATGCAGTCTGAGAATGATATCGATTTTCGGAAAATATTCAGTCTAAGACCTGAGGATCTTGTTGTGGGTACGGTAGGATGGCTTCTTCCCATAAAAGGACCGTCTCACCTCCTGGAAGCTATGCAGATGGTATGGCCGAACCACCCAGCAGCAAAGCTAATTTACGTTGGTAAGGGCGAACTTGAAAAAGAATTGAGAGACAGGGTTGATGCTTTGGGGGTAAAGGACCGAGTTCTATTTCTCGGCTGGCGCAGCGATATCGCTGATATAATGCGTTTGTTTGATATATTCGCACTTCCGTCCCTCAATGAGGGCATGGGGCGGGTGATCGTGGAGGCAATGGCATCAGGGAAACCAGTGGTGGCCAGCAATACCGGCGGGATTCCCGATTTGGTAATAAATGGTAAAACTGGGTACTTAGTTGAACCGCGTGATGTAAATGGATTCGCAGAGGCTATAAATGATCTTCTTGAGGAACCAAGCTTAAGAAGATCGATGGGAGACGCCGGGCAGCAGCGAAGTCATTTATTTAGTGAAGATTTAATGATAAAGAAAATTGATACTCTCTATCAGGAACTGCTCACCTAGTTGTTTATCAATAAGAATTACTAAATAAATCACTGGTCGATGAATTTTCTCACTAAGTGCCATTCATCCCGGCGAAAGCCGAGAACCAGTCCTTGTCAAGGTGACGACCCTGGATGCCGGATCAAGTCCGGCATGACGATAAAGACTCCCCGAATGCCCAAGTAAATATTCTATGATTGTTGCAATTCATCAACCGCAGTACCTACCCTGGTTAGGTTTTTTCGATAAAATGGATCAGGCTGATGCATTTTGCTATCTGGATAACGTCCAATATAAAAAAAACGAGTGGCAAAACAGAAATCGCATCAAAACCGCTCAAGAATGGCAATGGCTTACCGTACCGGTTCAATTCCGTTTCCCCCAAAAGATAATTGAAGTAACTTTAAATAAAACTGTAAAATGGCAGAAAAAACACATCCAGGCCCTGATGACAAACTACAAGAAGGCCCGATATTTTGATGACTATTTCCCCATCCTTGAGTCTGCCCTGAAACAAGATTTCGAGGCCATTTCTGATGTCAATATCCATATGATCACTCTCATACGAGAGATCCTCGGGATTAATAGTAAACCCGTCGTCAGGGCGTCAGAGCTTTCCCTAAGTGATGACCCGACCGGACGGCTTATTGATATCTGTAAGTATTTTGACGGTAGCGCCTATTTGGCCGGCCAAGATGGTGCCAAGTACATGGATATGTTTCAATTTTCAAAGAGTGGTATTGAGGTTGTTGCTCAAGAGTTTCGCCATCCGGAATACCCTCAATGCTTCGGAGATTTTCAATCACACATGTCTATCATTGATTTAATTTTTAATTGTGGGCCTGAGAGCCTTTCAGTAATCAGAAAAGGGAGAAGAAATGGATAGAATGAATATTCTTGCTATTGGAGCACATCCAGATGATATCGAGATCGGATGCGGTGGGACCCTAGTTAAGTATGCTGACCGGGGACACAAAGTTTATTGTCTTATTACTACCGGTGGTGGGCAGGGAGGAGACGCCGATGTCCGCCGCAGTGAGCAGGAATCGGCAGCTAAAATAATGGGAGTTGAGGAGATCTTTTGGGGTTCATATCAGGATACACATCTAGTAGTTAACCAGGAACTGATCTCAACTGTCGAGCAGGTCATTTATAAAATGTGTCCGAGTTTTATATTCTGTCATTACCCCGATGATACCCACCAGGATCATCGGCACCTATCCCAGGCAACCCAATCTGCAGCCAGGAATTTGAGAAACGTCCTCTTTTACGAGGGGCCTACCACCTGGGGGTTTAATCCGCAGGTATTTGTCGATATCAGCGAAACCCTGGACAGGAAAATTGAAGCACTTGAGGCCCATAAATCACAAGTTACCAAGACCAACATCGAAGACCTCTCAATAGTTGAGATTGCTAAGTCCAGCGCCAACTTTCGTGGGATCCAGGGAAGGGTTAAGTATGGAGAGGCGTTTAGTCCACTACGGTTATTTATAAATATTTAAGCATTAAAAAGTTTCCATTCTCCGTACCCAAGATGAGAGAATTAATAAAAAGAATTGCTAAACGGTGTGGTTATAGCATTGGTCGTTTGCAAAAAAAGATGTATACAGAAGATGCATTTGAAGCCATGCAATACCTCCTCGGTGGTATCGAAGAGCCCATTATCTTTGATGTGGGTGCTCATCATGGACAGGTAGTATTGAAATTCAGAGAGTTATTTCCGAGTTCAAGAATCTATGCCTTTGAACCTTTCAGACCATCCTTCACAGAACTGAAGGCTAAAACCGAACATGATTCTAATATATTTATTTATGATTTTGGTCTTTGTGATTCAGAAGGGTTTAAGTCCTTTAGTTCAAATAGTAATACGGCAACAAATTCATTGTTATCATCAGATAATTCAGGCGCTCAAACATGGGGGCCAGGGCTACTTGAGACCAAGGAAATTATTCAGGCCAAGTTTAGTACAATCGATTCCGTCGTCGCAGCTCTGCGTATCAGCAGGATAGATATCCTAAAGTTGGACGTCCAAGGGGCTGAGCACCTGGTTTTTGCCGGTGCAAAGAATACTTTTAAACGTGGAATCATCAGCCTTATATATTCAGAGATTATTACCCAGCCAACTTACAAGGGGCAAAAACGATTCGATGATGCCCTCACTCAGATTTACAATAATGGGTTTGATCTATATAACATCTACAATATGAGCCGCACCAGCGAAGGAAGATTACGTCAAATAGATACGATATTTACCAAAGTAACCCCGTGATGTTTTCATCCCTATGATGTTGCTCAATACTTTCAAGTTTCTCTGATGTATCTCTAAAGATTTGATCAGTGGACCCACTATATTGGGCGCCATTTATTCTTGAAGTATCCATTTGAAATTAAAACAATCGTGAGTAATGCAATGATACCGCATTCGAGACCAACTATCGGAGAAGGAGAAATAAACGCGGTAACAAAAGTGATTAGTTCCGGGCGCATCGCTCAGGGAAAAGAAGTTGCCGCCTTCGAGGAAGAATTCGCCCACAATATGGGAGTCAAGTACGCCGCCGCTGTTAGTTCGGGAACTGCGGCTTTGCATCTCTCGCTAATAGCACTAAACGTGAAGACCGGAGACGAGGTGATCATTCCAAGTTTTGTGTGTACGGCACTTCTAAATGCGGTGAATTATACTGGAGCGACCCCGATCATAGCAGACATAGATCCCGCGAGCCTGAATATAGATCCATCCAACGTTGCCAATAAGGTAACGGACTCTACAAGGGCTATCATTGTGCCGCATATGTTTGGGTTGATGGCCGATATGAGGGGATTGAGCAAACTTGGGGTGCCCTTGATCGAGGATTGTGCCCAGGCCGTGGGTGCGTCTCGCAATGAGGATATGGCTGGCTCGCTGGGCAGGTTAGGTATCTATTCGTTTTATGCCACCAAGGTAATGACCTGCGGTGAGGGTGGAATGGTGGTATCCAATGAAGAGGATTTGATTGAGAGGGTTAAGGACACTAGGGAGTATGATAACCAGGAAAAATATGCCGTTCGTTACAATTATAAAATGACGGATCTACAGGCCGCCATTGGGCGGCAGCAGCTTGATCATCTCGATGACTTCATTTCTCGAAGACGAAAAATTGCCACAGAGTACCATCAGGCGTTCGATAAATTGTCGTCAGGTCTCCCTCCGACCGATGTTGGTCACATATATTACCGCTACAACCTGAACGTAGGGCAGAACGTTGACGGGTGGATTGCGCGGTTGCTAGCAGCTGGAATTGCTAGCGCCAAACCCGTGTTCAAACCATTGCATCAATACCTTGAAAGCGGCGATTGCCCCAACGCGGAGGCGGCTTTTTCCCAGACACTATCTATTCCAATTTATCCGAGCTTATCAGATAACGACGTCGAAAGGATTGTTGAGGCAGTAACAATAGTCTCTAAAATACTTAATACATAAGACCTAACACTTAAAACTTAACACACGAGAAAAAGTCATTCTAAGACATTTTCGAGGCATCCTAACATGACTGGACTTTATAACAGGCAAGGTATCTGGTGGCGCCATTTCATACCAATGCTGACTATGGCTTTGCTTTTAATGACCCCATCTGTTCGACAAACATTCAGTTTCTATGGGTTACGATGGGTTTATGTGTGGGCACTCTCATTTTCCTTTTCTTTCTGCTTGACACCCTTATTCAGGTGGATGGCTCCTAAAATAGGGGCCATGGACATACCGGATGATCGAAAACGACATGGACAGGCAACGCCTTTACTCGGTGGGGGGGCGGTATTTCTGGCTTTTTTACTGGCCATAGTGGTGAATGGAATTTTCTCGCCTGAGTTAACGGCGATATTAGTAGGGGCTTCTCTGGTATTCATTATTGGTGTCATTGATGATGTCAGAAATGTGAATGCAGCGGTGAAATTACTTGCTCAGCTTATAGCAGTCAGTTGTGTCATGTTTCAGGGGGTCGTCCTGCGGGTGTTACCGGAAAGCCTTGGAATCACAGCTGATATATCTAATGGTATCCTGACCATTGTGTGGATATTGGGTATCACCAATGCGTTTAACTTTTTTGATGGCATGGACGGCATGGCGTCGGGGTTGGGCTTGATTATCGCCTTTTTTCTGGGTGTTGTAGCCTTCCAGACGAACCAGGCTTTTCTCGGCTGGATCGCGGTGGCGGTAGTAGGGAGCTGCCTTGGCTTCTTGCCTTATAATTTGCTGAAAAATGATAAAGCCACCATATTTTTAGGCGACGCCGGTAGTACGGTTATCGGGTTTATCTTGGCCTGTGTGGCTGTTTATGGTGAATGGGATTTAAACAATTCCGTGATTGCAGCAGTCTCTCCATTGCTCATATTCTGGGTGCTTATTTTTGACATGGTGCATATCACTATTGACCGGATCGCCACCGGTAAAGTCACTACATTCAAAGAGTGGATCGAATATGTTGGACGGGATCATCTACATCACCGGATGGCTCAGATTCTGGGTGGTCATAGGCGCAGTGTATTTTTCATCTACCTGCTAACAATCTGTTTTGGAATAAGTGCCGTTGTTTTAAGAAATGCCACAGCTCAGGATGCAGTATTGCTGTTATGCCAGGCGGTGTTTATGGTCATTATGGTTACTGTTTTGGAAAGAATAGGGCGCAGACATCTCGAGACATCTAAAAGGAACGACTGCAAATAGTCATGCCCCCTTTGAAGTTGCCTGCAAAGCCTGTAGGAGTAACTATCCGGAATGTCAACAACTTTGGTTTTCAACAATTTGGTGGGCATACTGCTACATTCGTTGTAGGACACAGCTCGAAACTTAAAACAGTAAAAGTTTCGACCATATTGTGATCTTTTTCCGCATATGAGTAAACGATAACCAGTCTTTGATTATGCTCAATCTACCAAGTCCGGCAAATAATACGCTGAAGCAAAAAACGAAATTACCTCAAATAGTTACGAATCATATCTATAAGTTTACTGGCAGAATCATACATTCCGATCGGATTTTATAGCCGTTTTGGAATCCTCACCACAACACTAACCCGGCTGTAAGGAATTGGGACTGAAACCGACTGTTATGGGGATAATTTCGTCTATTTGTGATCAATGATTCTGCTATTTGGCACCAGATGTGCTAAATGATGGTCGACTGCACACAAAAATATTGGAATCAAAGCACTTTTGGTTGATTCTTGTTGACAGTCGATGGGAATACACATAATGATGGAAATTATAGCTAAATTATATATAATTATTAGGCTTGTGCATGGTCGAGTTTAGCAAAATAATGCGGCGTGGCAAGCGCCGCCGCTCCGGTGGAGGTGGGCAAGTCGATGCAGGGACAGGTAGTTTGAAATTGAGCAAACTGCCTTCGCGCCGCCGAAGCGCGGTTGAAACGAAACGGGAGCAGATGCCCATTAGCCAACCGCAAGCTACTGTCGAAAAACGCAACTTGCTTTACACCCAGGCAACTGATTTTCTCCGGATCGCCTTCGATTCTGTAAAGGAGGAAAAGGATTTTTCGCTGCAGCCTGGATTCAAAATACTTGAAAAGATTGTTGATACCCGCACACCGATCGATGCCTTGTTTTTGAAAGCCATACACGATGAGGATGCCTATGACCTGATGATCAGCCCATCTGTGAATGTCGCTATCTATGCCATCAAGATGGCTGAAAATCTTGGCTTTAGCAAAACGCGCCAGATAGAGATAGGGATGGTGGGCTTGCTGCATGATATCGGGATGGCAAAGATTCCTGCAGATTTGGTATACAAACAAGATCTTACCGATGATGAATTTCTAATTTTCAAAGAGAGGCCTCAGTACGGTTACGATATATTGCAGGTATTCAATAATGACTATGGCTATCTAGCAGAATGTGCCCTTCAGATTCACGAGCGTATAGACGGCAGCGGTTATCCCCGCGGACTTCAAGCTGACGAAATCAACGAATACGCACAAATTATCGGCCTGGTTGATATATATGAAGCCCTTATTCATTCACGGCCCCAAAGAGAAAAGATTCTTCATTTCTACGCAGTCAAAGAGATCATAAAAACCGGGAAGGACAAGTTTCAGCAGCGATTTCTGAAAGCACTTCTGAATACCTTTTCAATATTTCCACTGAACAGCTATGTCCGTTTGAATTCAGGAGCCATCGGAAGGGTTGTCCAGACCTACCCGGATCAACCCATGCGCCCGAAAATCCAGATTATCTATGACTCGCAGAGTAAAAGAGTCCTTACAGAACGATATGTCAGTTTACCGGAACACTCGCTGCTTTATATCACGGATTCGGTATCGGAGCAGGAGTTGATGGAATTATCGGAAGCGTCTTACCTGGTTTCTAAGCCCGGGAAGGGTGTTGCAGATTCAACTGAAGAGGAAGTTGAATCTGGTGATCGTCCTCAAATTCAAACCGCGTCAACCAAAAAGCTGGTCGATAAGAAAACAGGTCCACGCCTCACACAAGCACGTGCAGCCGGGGCTAAAAGTTCTTTTGGTAAAAAAATACTATTGGCACTGGCTGTTTTCTTTTTAGTGGCCGGTGGGGTCTGGCAGTATTTGGCGGACACGTCTGTAAATGGTCAGAATCGAGATACTGAACAAACCGAGCCGCAATTGAAAGGTAAAACCCATTCTGATCTCACGCAGGAAAAGAAACCTTCTCCAAACCTAACGCAGGTCCCAAAAGTGACAAAATATGATCAGTCGGTGGCTAATGTCACATCCGTGCCTCCTGAGCCGGTGGCAACCGTAACTGATACACCAGCAGACTTAACTTCCCACACCAAAACGCAGGTAAAAACGGATACAGAAAACAAGCCCTCCACCGGCACCCTTGAAAAAAGTTTAGAAATCGAAAGCAGCGCTGGTCCGGATAACTCGGTAAATGAAACAAAGCCGCCTTTAAAAAATGTGGTTAAAGAGATCGGCCTACCGGAATCGGGACGATATCCGTATTCAATTTTGTTGGCATCTTTTAGAAAGGCATCCGGCGTTGAGAGACTAATCAGCAAGCTTGAAACTGAAGGTTTATACCCCTACTGGGTTAAGCTAGACCTGGGGGAAGATGGGATCTGGTACCGGGTATTCAATGGCTTTTATCAGGATGAACAACAAGCTCTATTAATTATTGAGCAAAATAATTTGCAAGGCGCTTTGCCGAAGCCAACCCGATTCGCCACCTGGCTTGGTGGTTTTGCCAATCAACAGCATTTGGAAAATGAAATCGCTGATCTGTCAAACAGAGGGTTTTCTGCTTATTCTATAATGGATGAAGATAATGTTGCGCATCTTTTTGTAGGCGCTTTTTTTACCAGAAAAGGCGCTGAGGTCCAGTCTGCCATCTTGAAGGACGCTGGATTCGAAAGCACGGTTGTAGAGCGATAACATCCTGTCAGCCGGGCACACCTATTCATAGGTATTTTGCAAAATGTATACTTCATACTGGGGTCTTAACGAACCGCCCTTTGAAAACGTGCCGTCGCAAGAACTGTTTTATGAGTCCCCCCAGCACGAGGAGGCGCTTTTGCGGATGGTCTATGCAGTCGAGCACAAAAAGGGGCTGGCAGTTCTGACCGGCGAAGTTGGTTCCGGCAAAACGACTATCAGCCGTGTCATTTATGACTATCTTGATAATGACGGTTTTGAAGTCATTACCATTGTGAACCCAACCCTGACGCCGGTTGATTTTTATCGGGCCATCCTATCGCATCTTGGGGAAACGATTGCAGACGATTCCAAAACCATCCTGCTGAACCGTTTAACCGAAAGACTAAAACTAAACGCCAGCAATGATATCAGTACCATTCTTGTTATTGATGAAGCGCATCTGATCAAAGATCGGGCTATCCTCGAAGAATTGCGCATGATGCTGAATCTGCAGTATAATGACGAATTTCTAATAACCTTGGTCATTATGGGGCAGCCGGATCTGGCCACCAACCTGGCCTCAATGAAGCCGTTAAAGGAAAGAATTGCCATCCGCTATGACTTAAAGCCCCTGGGTTTTAATGATACTGCCCGCTATATTGTTTATCGATTGAAGAAATGCGGGGCCCAGCGGGGAATCTTTACCAGATCCTCACTAGATCCCTTGTATAAGTTTTCCAAAGGCATACCACTGAAGATCAATAATGTCTGTGAACGCAGCCTGCTGATTGGGATGATGAAAAACGCCCGAACTATTACAAGGCCAATAGTCTTGGAAGCGATTAAGGATATAGAATATTAGTAATTTTAAGCATTTAGAATTCTTGCCCTTTGAAAAAGTCATAACCGGGAAAATGTGTTGAATATGATTAATTTGAAATACCCAATCATCCTCTGCATATTCATTTCAGTATTCACTTTACATGGATGTCAATCAGCAGAAAAAAAAGCGCCATACCCATCCAAACCCACAGTCTCAGACCCAACGGTTGGAGGCAGCATCGCTCTTTCGGGGAAATATAGAACACTGGCAGTCGCGGATCTGAACAGTGACGGTCATCTGGACATCGTCGGCGGTGTTGTAGGGCGACCGTCAGTTGCCATCTGGTATGGACAGGCAGGTGGGTATGTGGATAAACCTGTTTATTTACCATTTAAGGCCGATGTCTATTCGATTGCCGCCGCTGATGTGAATGAAGATGGTCTGAAAGATCTAATTCTGGCTGTCCACCAGGAGATTTCTGGCGTGATGGTCTGGATTAACAGCAAAGACGGTAATTGGGTTCGCGGTGAGGCGCCAACCAATATAAACGAATACCAGAGTGTGCGTGTTGCCGATATTAACATGGATGGACACATTGATATTATTGCCGCAAATAGTACCACAGACTTTCATGGTGGTATCCAGTTGTGGTTGGGCAACGGTAAGGGAGACTGGAAGTTCGAAACCGGTCCCACGATTACCGGGAAATACATGGATGCCATTGTGGCGGATTTCAACGGCGATAGCCGCTTGGATATTGCAGGCGCCGGTTGGGGTACTTACGGCGCTCTGCGCGTTTGGCTGGGCGAGGGGGCTGGAGGATGGCAAGCAACCGAAATATTAGGAAAAGGAAGCTTTTATAGGCTTTCGCCAGGCGACATCAATGGCGATGGCAATCTTGATATCGTTGCAGGCACTTATCGAAGCGGAGTGCGGGTGTTTACCGGTGACGGCCAAGGTGCCTTTGTTGAGATTCTTGGTCCAGATAATAAGGAAGAGATTCTTAAATCTACTGATAACGGATCTGGTGTTTATTTTGATAAAATGAAGAAGCAAAATAGTTTTTGGCAAGCATTGCTCATAGATGTAGATCGGGATAATAAAGTCGAGATCCTGGCTGGTTCCCCTGAGGATAAAGGCTTGAAGATGTGGGCGTTTACATATGGGAGTGGTTGGATGGTTGTCGACTCTAAACTACCGAGTTCTGGAATTTTCTACGACCTGATTAGTCTTGATTTTGATCGAGATGGGTATGAGGATATCTTTGCCGCCAGTTTTGGTGATGGTGTCAAAATCTGGAACACTAGCGCGGGTTATTTGGCTACCAAGGAGATACGTACCCGGGAAAAACTAAGAAGACCGGTTCAAGAGGCTAAGCATGAACACGCCCAGGAAAATGAGGTGTTTGTGACGGTGGATGGCAAGCCGGAATACAAGATAGGCCCCTTGGATATTCTTGAAATCACCAACTGGCAGGGAGTGGAAGCCAAGAAAGAAGAAGTTCGAGTAACCACCGATGGTAAGATTTCCATTGGTTTCCTAGACGACATAGAGGCTGCAGGCTTAACGGAGCGACAGCTAGATAATAAAATTACAATGCTTCTGGCGCGTTTTATAAAAAATCCAAGCATCGATGTGCGCGTCAAAGAATATGAAGCGCACTCAGTAATGGTACTCGGTGCAATTTTAACCTCAAATAATAGGGGTCCCGGGAGGTATAATCTTTCTGGTAGGACCACTGTACTTGAAGCTATTTCTATAGCTGGGGGACCCCGCCTGGATGCCAATCTGGGAGACATCAAGGTGCGCAGCAAAAACGGGCAAAGTACGACCCTTAACCTATACAAAACCATGTTGGAGGGTGATCAAAGCCAAAATGTGCCGGTTGATAATGAGGATATGATTTATGTCCCCCAGGTGACCAAGGAGGACAATCGGGTTTACGTTTTTGGGGAGGTCGAGAAACCTGGGATCGTAACTTTCAAGGGCGGCAAACTCAGTATGTTTGATGCCATTGCCCAGGCCGGCGGCGTTACTGTTTTTGCATATGAAGAAGATACTCGGATTGTTAGGGGTGATATTGCTCAACCTGAAGTCATCCTGGCAAATTACGAGAAGCTGGTTGAAGAAGGGGATTATACCCAAAATATCGATTTGATAAATGGTGATTTGGTGTATGTTCCCCGAAGTGCGATGGGGAGCGTTAACAGGTTTGTGAAAAGAATTCGGCCATTATTAGAGTTGATTTATGTTCCTGGACGCATAGCTAGAGATATTGAGGATATCGAACAGTCTTTGAAGCGGTAAAATGATAGGTATCGTAGAACATGGCACAGTATGATGTTGACCTAAGAGATTACTGGCGAATCATTAAAAAACGGAAGACCATCATAATTCTGATGGTTATTATGGTCGGGATTTTTAGCTATGGGTTTGCCAAGCTTAGAGAACCAACGCCGCTCTATTCAGCATCTGCAGCAATCAAGATTGAGAGGCTGACAAACCTGGCTGCCGTTTTGACAGGTAATTTTTGGGCTCAGGGCGAGAATCTGGTCACTCACGCCTATATTGTAACCAGTTATCCGGTTCTGGTCGAAACAGCAAAGTCACTTGGGCTTTTAAAAAAAGTTTCATCGCTGGATGATATCCGAAATAGTAAAAATGACCTTGCGGTCGTTAAAGGCTTGCAGTCAAAGGTCGAGGCACTCCGCGAAGAAGGTACCAATATCATAAATATCTCAGCAGTCTCCCGAAGTCCTATTGAGGCTGCCCAGATTGCGAATACAGTCGCGCGCTCCTATAAGGCTTACAATATCAAAGAAAAAAACCGGAAAACAACCGAAACAAAAGCATTCATCGAAGAACAGTTAAATAAAACCCATCAGGACCTGAAGGCGGCGGAAAACAAGCTCCAGTCATTCCGAGAAGGGTATGCACTCATTTCAATGGATGCACAGACACAAAACATCCTCACGCGCCTCAACAATGTCGAAATAGAATATGAAAAGGTTAGGAGACAGCAGGATGAAATAGAGACGCAGTTTCGGTTCTTTGAAAAATCTACAGCTGATGGTGAGATGTCTACTGACCGTCTACAATTTTCACCGGATCCAGACTCTCCTCTGTATTCCTTGCGGTCAAAGCTAGGGGATCTGCTAATTAAGCGTGAAACTCTCAGGATGAATTTCACGGAAAAGCATCCTGAGGTGGTGGCATCCAATGACCAAATTCGGGCTATAATAAATGAACTGCGGAATGAAATGCAGGTTCTCCTCGGAAAACTACATGCCCGAGAAAAAGACTTGAACGAGCAGTTGAACAATCTGCGGAACGAGAGTATGGGTCTACCTGAAAAAGCCCTGCAGTTGGTGCGTTTGCAGCGCGAAGTGACCATGCTTGAGGCCCTATATTCGAATCTTAAGACGAAGTACCAGGAAACCTTGATTACGGAGTCAGGCAGAATTGAAGAAGTGAGCATTGTCAGGCCGGCGCTTATTCCATCCAGCCCTTTCAATATTCCTTCAAAAACCATGATTGTAATGACTGGGGTTATCATGGGGTTGATCATCGGGATGATATTTGCTTTCGGCTTCGAGGTGTTCGATACATCTATGGGAACAATTGAGGATGTGGAGGAGCTGCTGGAGGTGCCTGTTTTAGGAGTTATACCTTTCATGGGAAAAGATGAAAAGATCAAAACAGGTATTAAGAAGAGGGTATCTGATAAGGATCGCAAGATTGATCTTATTGCCCATTATGACCCAAAGTCACTTCCAGCGGAAGCATTTCGTACCTTGCGCTCAAATCTAGAATTCATGCGTGTAGATAAAAAAAGCAAATCCTTTTTGGTGACCAGCGCCTTCGTGCAGGAAGGAAAAACCTTTAATGTCGTCAACCTGGCTTTGAGTATGGCCCAGGCAGGCAAGAAAGTACTACTTGTTGAGGCAGACCTCAGAAAGCCGGTTATTCACAAGATGTTCGGCCTTAATCGTATTCCCGGTTTAACCGATCACATTTTAGGAAATTATATGTGGCAGGAAATCCGGCATACCATTACAGACGTTATGCTCGGTGATTTTGAACTTGAAGAAATTTTAAGGACACCAGGATTGGACAACCTCAACATCATCCCTGCAGGGACCAACCCGCCCAACCCTACTGAAATCCTACGGTCGGAAAGATTTAAGACTTTCTTAAAAGAAGCTCACGCAAAATATGATATGGTCTTTATCGATGCCCCGCCCATCTTGCCCGTAGCAGATGCTACTGAGGTGGCTACTCTGGTAGATGGCATTCTTTTGGTATATACGGTTGGTAAAATTGGGCGCGGCGTGCTAAAGCGAGCCAAAACATCCTTGGATAATGTGGGTAGCAAAGTTGTCGGTATCATACTAAACAATGTTAAGCCCGAGGCTGGTCCGGATTATTTCAAATACCATACCCAATATTATTACGGGCCAGATAAAGAAGAACTAAAGACCGGCTAAAAGTAAATTTTGAAATTTCCTATTCTCGTATTACTGCTCTTGCCGCTGGCCCTGCTGGTTGGGTATCTTTCCACTCAATTCACTTCCTCTGTTCTCCTGTGGGGCCTCGTTGCTGTCGCGATTTTCATTGCCGCATTTGTAAATGTAGATTTCGGACTATATATTTTAATATTTTCCATGCTGCTTTCCCCTGAAATCATCGCAGGGGAGACTCAGGGCGCTTCTTTAGGCCGAGGTGTTACCCTCCGTTTTGAAGATTTCCTATTGGTTGTAATAGGGATTAGTTGGTTTGCACGTAATGCGGTTTTAAAAGAACTGGGGCTTTTTAAAAAAACACCACTCAACAGAGCCATACTGTATTATGTCATTGCTTGCACGCTTTCTACCGGGTTTGGAATTATCGCTGGTAATGTCTCACCCAAGACTGGTTTTTTTTTCGTATTAAAGTACATAGAGTACTTTATTGTTTTCTTCATGCTGGTTAATCATGTTGAGACCGAGGTGCAGGTAAAGCGATTGGTGTTCTTCCTTTTCCTGACCTGTTTCATTGTTTCCATTATCGGTATATTGCAGATTCCTGCCGGTGGTCGCGTTAGTGCTCCATTTGAAGGAGAGTCGGGGGAACCGAATACGTTTGGAGGATACCTTGTTTTTATTGGAGCTATTGCAGGTGGATTGATATTGAAGGATAAATGGTCAAAGTATAAGCAAGTTCTCATATTATTAGTTTTCATTTTAATACCGCCTTTTTTATACACCCAGTCACGAACCAGCTACCTTGCTGCAATCCCAGTGATATTCACCCTTGCAATGTTCTCAAAAAAACGATTTGTCGCCTTAACTATTTTAATATTGTGCATCCTACTTAGTCCATTTCTTATGCCTTCTACAGTTAGGGAAAGGATAAGTTTTACCTTTAAACAAACAAAACACATTGGGCAAATTAGTATAGGAGATGTAAGGCTAGACACATCAACATCCGCGCGAATTAGAGGCTGGAAGAATGCCATAAGCGACTGGACTGATAAACCGATTTTTGGGTATGGGGTAACAGGACGGGGCTTCGTTGACGCACAGATCCCAAGGGTACTAGCTGAAACTGGAATAGTTGGACTCGGTACTTTCTTATTTCTTCTATTCTCGATAGGTGCAGTAGCATTTGATAGCCTAAGACAAGTGAAGAGTAGGTATCACCAGGGTTTGACAATAGGTTTCATTGCTGGTTTTGTAGGCTTACTTTTCCATTCCATTGGCGCAAATACATTTATCATTGTAAGGATTATGGAGCCGTTTTGGTTCTTTGCAGGGATTATTACGGTATTGCCGACCATTGAACTTGCACCAACGCCTGAATTGCAGAAAGTTTCAACAACAAGCTCGATTGACTCTTCCGCCATGCCGCAGAGACGATAGGCGCGGCCTACCTAAATACAACTACCTTTGGATCCCGGCTGCAGTTTATCCCGCTCTTGCTGAGAGGCCGGGATGACTAATTTGAAGCAGCTTTAAGACCTTTCCTCGAGCCCAATCTCGGTGTTGGTCGCTCGGCTCTAATCCTCAAAATACTATAGTATTCATGCGGTTGGAGCCTCTCAGCCGCCTTGACCTTGAACCCGACTGAAGATTTTGAAACCGCTTCTAAAGAGATAGCAAATTGAGTTTCTTGTTTGCTCCAGTATCATCTGCTGACTATAGAAACCTACAAATTATCAAATCGTGGATAGCCAAGATACGGATATAAGAGTACCCGAGATATTGGCGCCAGCCGGTAATCGGGCCTCATTTTTGGCTGCTTTAGCTGCCGGTGCGGATGCCATATACTGCGGTTTGAAAAGTTTTTCAGCCCGTATGGAAGCCAAAAATTTCAATGCGGAAGAGCTTGCTCGATTGATTCAACTTGCCCACAACCGAGATATCCGTGTCTATGTGACCTTTAACAGCCTTGTGAAGCGCTCCGAATTGGAAAGGGCCGGAAAGATTGTTGTGCAGCTGGCAAAATGGGTACGACCGGACGCCCTGATTGTCCAGGACCTGGCTATGGTGCAATTGGCCCGGCAGGCAGAATTCCAGGGAGAGTTGCATCTTTCCACCCTGGCAAATGTCACGTTCAGCAGTGCGCTTAATATCTGTAAGAATTTAAAGGGTGCTGATCGGGTGGTGATTCCTCGAGAACTGGATATCGACGAAATCAAGGCCATGGCAGCTGCTTGTCCGGATGGGCTGATGCTGGAAGCATTTATCCATGGGGCTCTTTGCTATGGTGTTTCCGGTAGATGCTACTGGAGCAGTTATCTGGGTGGCAAGAGTGGCCTGCGCGGCCGGTGCGTCCAGCCCTGCCGGCGTTTATATGCGCACAAGCAAGAACGCGGTCGCCATTTTTCCTGTCAGGATTTGAGCCTGGATGTCCTCGTGAAAGTACTTAAATCGGTCCCACAAGTTCAAACCTGGAAAATTGAGGGGCGCAAGAAAGGGCCGCACTATGTTTACTATACAGTCAAGGCCTACCAGATGCTGCGAGATCAGTTTAACGATCCGCAAGTGAAGCGTGCCGCCTTGAAACTGCTGGAGATGGCGCTCGGCCGTCCTGGCACCCATTACAATTTTCTCCCGCAGAGACCCCAGAACCCGCTAAATGTAGCGCGCCAGACTGGTTCGGGATTTCTCTTGGGCAAGACCAAGGGGCCGCGCGATCGCATCTATTTGGTTCCTCGGGAAGAACTGCTTGCCGGTGATACCCTCCGAGTCGGATATGAAGACCAGAAGGGGCACGCGCTTGTTCGTGTCAAAAAGTCGGTCCCTCGTAACGGAAAATTCTATCTCAATCTGCCGGCTAAAAAAGTTCCGGCTCGGGGCACGGCGGTATTTCTAACTGACAGACGCGAAAAGGCTCTCGACCAGATGATTGCCGATCTGGAAGCCGAACTCGCCCAATTGCCTTCGGTGAAAATCGGCGCCTCCACCTTTACCCTGAAATTGCCGCGTCCAAACAAAAAGCGCGGGCCAGCGATCCGGATTGACGTGTATCGCTCACCGAGAGGCGGCCGCAGATCAGGCTCATTGGGATTCTGGTTGTCCGATTCGACTTTAAAAACACTCAAGAAAGGATCAGCCAGAAATGCCTGGTGCTGGCTGCCGCCGGTCATCTGGCCGCAGAACGAAGATTCAATCCAGCGAATGATCACCGCCGCCAGGCGCAAAGGTTGTCGGCAATTTGTTTTGAATGCACCTTGGCAAACGGCTTTTTTTGACAAGCCCAAGGACCTGGTTTTGTGGGCGGGACCTTTTTGCAACGCCACCAATCCGCTGGCCCTCAAGAGCCTTGCAGAGCTGGGTTTCGCCGGCACGCTGTTGAGCCCTGAATTGGGGCGCAAAGACTATCTGGCAATGCCGTCCAATAGCCCATTGCCTTTGGGAATAGTGATATCCGGAAACTGGCCCCTGTGCGTCTCCAGAATTGTTTCAGATGATGTGAAAACCGATGCCGCCTTTACCAGCCCCCGGGGTGAGCAAGGCTGGGTGGCACGCTATGAAGAAGACTATTGGATTTTTCCCAATTGGCAACTCGATTTGCAAAGCGAGGTCCGCGGTTTGGAGAAAGCCGGCTACAAAATGTTCGTCAATCTCGTAGAGCCTATCCCCCGCGGGGTGAAAATGAAAAAACGACCGGGTGTTTGGAACTGGAAAATTGATTTGAGATAAGATGAATTCGTAAAGGACCGAATTCATCTGTGTTAAGTTTTAGGTTTTAAGTGTTAAGTGTGAGCTCAACTTTTAGGTTCTTTAAAATTTGAGGTCCCGAAATCGGGATCGAAATCGCTATCGAAATCGATGTCAAAATGGTGTTTCCAGAATTGATTCTGAACCCGATACCGATAGCGATTACGATTAGGCTGAAACCTGAAAGCCTTGAGATAAGATAAACCTTTCAAATTACTATGATGCCCATGCAGGAGGGGAATTTGAAACAGGCACTTGTTTATACTGATTCAATCAAAGTGAGACTGGATATCGGGCCGGATATTGTGGACGTGACCGGTGAATTAGCGCAATTGATCTCAAGGTCGAGTATCCAGGAAGGCAACCTGGCAGCCACCATCGTCGGCTCCACCGGTTCGATCACCACTATCGAATATGAACCCGGCGTGGTGGAGGATCTGAAAGAGGCCATCAACCGTATAGCCCCGCAGGGGATCTATTATGCCCACGAAGAGGCCTGGCATGACGGCAATGGACACAGCCATGTGCAGGCTGCCCTGCTGGGGCCATCCATCAGCCTGCCGATCCGCAACGGACGGCTAAAGCTCGGTACCTGGCAGCAGGTGGTGGTAGTCAACCATGACAACAAGCCCCGTAAGAGGGAGATTGAGGTAACTATCGTCGGGACTGTCATATAGTCGACTCAAAAAGGCTTCTGGCCCAATCTCGGCGTTGGGCGCGAAGATCAGATCCTCGAAATACTGATTGTATTTACCACGCAAGGCATTGGCTTCGCTGGCACCTCTGATCTGATATTCACGGCCGTCTTGCCTGTCCGGCGTAGCCTGGAAGGCGTAGACGGGACCTTGGACCAGAATCCATTTTTAGCTGGCTTAGGAATAACAGGGCAGGAAAGTCGAAGCTTATGGAACCCAAGGTCGCTATGCCATGCGCATAGCGGCCTTACTTTTTTGTCTTTTTCTTGAATGCTTTTTCGATATCTGCAAACAGGTCCTTCTTCTTTTTATCCTGCTCGGCTTTTATATTTTCGACCTTCTTTTCAAGCCCTTTCTGCGAATCCTTGAATTTGCGCAGTTCCACTTCCATGCTGCTGCCGGTCTCGCCTCTCGGGATTTCCTCGATTTTGGTATGATCTAGAATGAATAGGCGGGTACCGAAGGCGCCACTGGTGATGTCGATGATGCCCATTTCCTTGAGGCGGTTGCAGAGCCGGTGTCCTTGTTCAATTGAAAATGATAGGGTCTCGCACACTTCCTCGACGGAGGGCGGGGTGGCGTGCTGGTTCTCCAGGATGCGGATAGCGGCGGCTATGAGCTGGGCTTGTGAGTAAAAATCGGTTGTTTGGTTTGCCATAATCTGAATGCTCACCTGGCCGGAAAAACAGGTTTCCCGTCCAGATTGACGACCGAAATAGTTGTTGTTTCAGCGGTCCGCGTACCGGGACAGAATAGTACCCTGTTAATGAGTCCAGACCGGATAATAACCGGTGTTTTCAAGGCACTGTGCCTTGACAGATTCTGGCAGGCAGAGTAACATCTGAGCGCAAATTGTCAAGCAGATGCGGCCTTTGAAAAATACCCCCTTTTATCCCATTTCGGTGTTGGACTCAGATTTTAAGCCTCAAATTTCTCAATTTATTCTTCGGGTTAAAATCTTCCTCCGGCTTGAACTGAAACAAAATTAAGCATTTTTCAAAGGCCTCCAAACTCAGTTAATTCAAGGACGAAAGGAAGGCACACCATGACTGAAATTATTGATGTCCGGGCGCGGGAGATCATCGATTCAAGGGGCAATCCAACCGTTGAAGCGGACGTGACCCTGGCTTGCGGGGCCATGGGCAGAGCGGCGGTGCCTTCGGGAGCCTCCACCGGCAAAAGAGAAGCCCTGGAATTGCGGGACAAGCGCCGTAAAAGGTATGGTGGCAAGGGCGTCCTGGGGGCGGTGAAAAACGTCAATGAGATCATCGCCGGCGCTATCTTGGGAATGGATGCCGCCGATCAGATCACCTTAGACCAGGCCATGCTCAAGCTTGATGGGACTGCGAACAAAAGCAAGCTCGGCGCCAATTCCCTTCTGGCCGTTTCCATGGCTGCCGCCCGGGCAGCGGCTGAAGCGTTCGGTCTCCCGCTGTTCAGATATCTCGGGGGCGTAAATGCCCGCTGCTTGCCCTTGCCGATGATGAATATCGTCAACGGAGGGGCCCACGCGGCCAACAACCTGGATATCCAGGAGTTCATGATTATCCCGGTGGGCGCCAAATCCGTTGTCCAGGCCATCCAGATGGGGGCGGAGACGTTTCACAGCCTCAAAAAGATTCTCAAGGCCGAGGGCCTCAATACCGCTGTCGGCGATGAGGGCGGATTTGCCCCGGACCTGGCATCGAATGAAGACGCGATCAAATACATCATCAGCGCCATCAAGGATGCCGGTTATAAACCGGGACGCGATATCGGACTGGCCATGGATGCCGCCGCCAGCGAGTTCTACAGCCGGGGAAAATATGTCCTCAGTTCCGAAAACCGCAAGATGAGCGCGGATGAGATGATCGACTATTATGCCGATTTGATTGATAAATACCCGATTCTATCCATCGAAGACGGCCTGGCGGAACAGGACTGGGAAGGGTGGGAGCGCATGACCGACCGCCTGGAAAGCACCATCCAGATCGTGGGCGACGATATATTCGTGACCAACCCGAAAATTCTGGCCAAAGGCATCGAACGGGGTATCGCCAACTCCATATTGATCAAGCTGAACCAGATCGGCACGGTTACCGAAACCCTGGATGCGATCGAAATGGCACGCCAGGCCGGATACACCACGGTCATATCGCATCGGTCGGGTGAGACCGAGGATGCCTTTATTTCCGACCTGGTGGTAGGGGTGAACGGCGGCCAGATCAAAACCGGCTCCATGTCGCGCAGCGACCGGGTTGCCAAGTACAATCAGTTGATCCGCATTGAAGAAGAATTGGGGCCGGCTGCGGTGTTTGCAGAGGAACTGCTGTAGCAATTCTGGAAAATAACATTAGGGGCTGTTTCTGAATTAGAATTTTGGTTCAAGGTCCCGTCTACGCCTTCCAGGCTACGCCGGACAGGCAAGGCGGCCGCGAGGTTTCAACCAGAGGAATACTCAAGTATTTCGAGGATTGAAATCGAGCGCCTAACGCAGAGATTGTACCAAAAGACTATTTAGAAACAGTCCATTAATCCACCTTGGACTGCATTAAAATGGGGCTCTTTTAAAAAGTCTCTTTACCCGGGAGCAGTTTATGGGTAAGATAGGCTTCGATCAGTTCCTACGAATATGAAAGACGCTCTGAAATATGCAACCCTTCTTCTTATATACCTGACCCACCTCCTGCCAACTGCTCCTGTTGAGGCTTATGTCCTCGAAAGCGGCCACATCCTCAAGCTCATGGCCGCGGAGCAGGGTGAAACCAAACATCTCAAAATCAACCAGCGCCTCACTGTTTTCGATCCGTTCACGGAGAGCGGCACGATCGTGTTACCCGAGACCGTGCAATACAGTTTTCCCACCAGATTTCGTTCGGATATCAACGCCGAGTCGATCCAGCGAATCCATGTAGCGGCCGGCCAGGCGGCCCTCACGGTGATTGACAACCGGATTGTGTCGGACGCCGGGAGCCGCTTCGACCTGTATAAGGACCTGCTCTTGATCCGCTCGCGGCCACTGCTCGAAAAATGGCTTTTTGAACGGGGCATCGATATCCGCATAACCAGTGTCGGCCGGTACAACGATATGCTGGCGTTCATCATTGGTGCGCAGTATCCCGATAATTCCGTTTCCCAGGTGTGGGTAGACAAGGCAACCTTCCGACCCCTGCGCTGGCTTGTCAAAACCGATGAGCCAGTGGTCCGTGAATTCGAGATCCGTTACCTTCAGTGGCAGGCGATCGGTGACGGCTGGTATCCTTGGAAAATTGAATTCTATGAAAACCAGATGCTGGTGCGCCAGATTGAGGTCCGGTTGGTTTCACCTGAACAGGATATCGCGAAAGAAGTCTATGATATCCCGGCGCTGCAACAGCAATTTGCCGAGGCTATCAGTTCTCAGGATCCGGGCGACGAACCCCGGGGGAATGAAGTCCAGGATACGATTGACAGTTTTAAAAAGAGATTCGAATAACCGCACTATTTCTATGAGGGGAGCATAAATGGGATCCAAGTCCAAATTCATCTTTGTTACGGGCGGCGTTCTATCATCATTGGGAAAAGGGCTTGCGTCCGCCGCGATCGGGGCCCTGCTTGAGAGCAGCGGGTTGCGGGTCACCATCCAGAAGCTCGATCCGTACATCAATGTCGATCCGGGCACCATGAACCCTTTTCAGCACGGCGAGGTGTTTGTCACCGACGACGGCTCCGAGACCGATCTGGACCTGGGGCACTACGAGCGCTTTACCCACGCCCAGCTTGGCCAGGATAATAATTTCACGACCGGGAAGATCTACCATTCCGTTATCACCAAGGAGCGGCGGGGTGACTATCTGGGCGGCACTGTCCAGGTCATTCCCCATATCACCGACGAAATAAAAAACAGCATCAAGCTGGTCGACGGTGAGGTCGATGTAGCCATCATCGAGATCGGCGGGACGATCGGTGATATTGAAAGTCTACCTTTCCTGGAAGCCATACGGCAGTTCAAGGCGGATGCCGGCAAGGACAACGTGCTCTATATCCACCTCACCCTGGTGCCGTATATCCCCACAGCGGGTGAAGTCAAAACCAAGCCCACCCAGCACAGTGTCAAAGAACTGCGCAGCATCGGTATTCAGCCGGACATTTTATTGTGCCGTACGGACCGCTATCTTTCCGATAGCCTGAAAGCGAAGATTGCCCTTTTCTGTAACGTGGGCGAAGATGCCGTCATCACGGCCAAGGATGTGGATTGTATTTATGAAGTACCGCTGATCTTCCACAAAGAGGGATTGGACACAAAAATCAAGGAATTGCTGCATATCTGGACCCGCGAGCCCCGGCTCGATGATTGGGAGGATGTGGTCCGGAGGTTCAAGGATCCGGCCGGTGAGGTCACCATCGCCATCGTCGGTAAATACGTGGACTTGACCGAATCTTACAAGAGCCTCAACGAGGCCCTCTACCACGGTGGCATGGGCAATGACGTAAGGGTGAACCTGGAGTTTGTCGACAGCGAAAAGATAACCAGCGACAACGTGGCCGACATGCTGGCGAGCGCCGATGGGATCCTGGTGCCGGGCGGCTTCGGTTCGCGCGGCATCGAGGGCAAGGTCTGCGCGGCGCGGTATGCGCGAGAGAACAAGGTGCCGTATTTCGGTATCTGCCTGGGCATGCAGATCGCAGTCATTGAATTTGCACGGCACATGGCCGGGATGGACAATGCCAACAGTGCCGAATTCGATCCGACCACCCCCTATCCTGTAATTTACCTTATGACTGAATGGTACGACGAAAAGACCGATACCATTCAGAAAAGGGACGTTTCTTCAGAAAAGGGCGCCACCATGCGCCTGGGGGCTTACCCCTGCCGCATTGAAGAGAATACCCTGGCCCGGGAAGCCTACCAGGAAGACGATATCTCCGAACGGCACCGGCACCGCTATGAATTCAACAACGAATTCAAGGAAAAACTCGAGGCGGCCGGCCTGATCATCAGCGGTGCTTCTCCTGATAGAGAGTTGGTGGAAATTGTCGAGATATCCGATCACCCCTGGTTTCTAGGCTGTCAGTTCCACCCTGAATTTAAATCGCGGCCTAGGGAACCCCATCCCTTGTTCCGGGAATTTATCAGGGCGTCGGTGGCAAATCGCAAGTAGAGGCTATCTCAAAAAAGTCTTTTGGCCCAAACTCGGCGTTGGGCGCTCGGAATAAATCCTCGAAATACCTAATGTATTCCTCCGGTTTATTCCTCACGGCCGCCTTGATTTTGAACCAAAATCCATTTTTTGAAATAGCCTCTTTAAACATTGTTTTTTTTATCTAAAACCAAAGCAGGGTCTATTCAGATCCTGCATTTTTGTTGGGGCTATGTGCTGTTGTTCAGGTCAGACAAGCCGGGCGCGGGCAGCCAGCACCACTTTGGATAAGGCGATCTGGGCAAGGGCGATCAGTCTCCCGCCGATTTGCCAGCCGGGTGTCTCTAGGTTCAGTATTTTCGGGGGTCGATTAGCACGATTTTTCTCAACCTGATAGATTTTGCCCAATATCTTTTCGGCCGGCGCCCAGGGGTCATATTCCATTTGGGCATCGCCCTTGGTATGAAAATAAACCTTACCGGTCCGGGTTTGTTTGCTCAAGATCCGGTGCGCCATAACCTTGCCGTCCGTATTGATGAACCAGACGATATCTCCCCGGTGAAGAGTTGAGATTGGGACCCGGCGGATCGAGACCCGGTCGCCGCTATGGATAAGCGGACGCATGCTGGATCCGGTCACCTGAATCCGTAACGCTTTCCCAGACTGCAGAAGCTCGGCAAAGAGCTCTGCGGACTCGCTACCGGTATAGCGTGTTTCAAGTGTAGTGGTGCGCATGGCGTGTGAGTTTCCGTTTAATCCGCTTTCCGATTTCCCGGATAATATCAGCTGGGGAGACAATCTCCGCCCGTTTGAAAGTCGGATACGAATAGGTTTGGGCCTTTGCACTCAACTCCTCGTAATCCTGCGGGGGCATCCCTTGCAGATCCCTGACTTTATCAGATACAAGTCTCCGGTACAACGAGTGCCCCATCGCCGCTGCTTCCGGGGTGATAGACCCGATGAAATCTAAACAGAGATCGCGACGTTCCTTATTCAAATGGATCAAAAACAATTCTAACTCCCGGGCGGCGTAGGCGGCTAAACGTTTTTTCTTTCGAGCGGACGGCTTCTGAAAGGCAACCAACGCTATTCGGTAAAGGGTTTCTCTTCTGACTTTCCTGAGTTCGGTCAACCACACGGGCATATCGTCAAGCAGGACTGCCAGAAAAAGGATCTCTTCTTCAAATCGTGGATGGTCAGGTTCGGCCTGATAAGCTGCCGACAAAATGCGAGTTTGCGTTTGCCCCTCCAAATGTGATCTATCTTCGTTGGCCCTTGACCATTGGCCGGCCCAGTATTTCAGCTTAGACTGCTCGCTGGGCCCCAAACAATCGATGTTCATTCGGCCATTTTCGGTACATACGCTTTTGAAGAGTTCGCTGATCGATTGGATTTCCATGAGCAGGAAGGAAAATCGGCCCTTGTCGTTACGATTCGTACCGACGTCCACACGATGCACAACATGGGCAGGATCCTCTAAAAAGTGATCCGGCAGGCCGCCCACCAGCAGATCCCAGAAGTTCTCTGGAACAAGCGGGTAACTCCGTTGGGCCATCCGGGTTGCCTCACGGATGTCAGCAAACCATGGCAACCCACCCCGGCGGTCCATTGCTTTTGGTGGCTGCCGGCCGTGTAACTGGCAAAAGGCGGCCTGGGTCACATACATATTCAGATCCTGGTAGGTTGAGAGAGCCGTACCATGGAATTTAACGCCTCTTCTAAAGAGGATCTCATCGTAAAGGCGATGGTATTGGCGTCTGATCAGTTGCGTAGGGTTTGGCTTCATGTTGCCTGCTGACCTTGGTCGCTTTTTGCTCTTTATTAACTTTGCAGAATATCAGCCAGGATGCCGGCCAGGTCCTTGTTAAGACAAAACTGTAGCTCAAAAGCAGGGACTTGCTTTAACACGTTTCCGCAAAAATCGAGCATCTGCGGCAGTAACTTGCTGGCATACCATGGTAAAGAGGCCACCGGCAGAAATCGTTTCAACGCTTGATCCGGGGCCAGGGGCGCCAACCGGTTATCATCGGCGTGCGCTAAAAAACAGATGGCGTCCAGACGCGATTTTCGGTTTACAGCGATTTTGGCATCTCCCGCCCAGGGCGTGCCGTACATATGGTGCTGGTTGTTTTCCTGTCGAATCACCATCCGATCATCACTTAACAAAACCAAACTGTCGTCGTGCTGCAGCAGTTGGGAAACTGAGCTCTTCCCGGCCCCGGACGGTCCGGGAAAAATGACGCCCCGTCCCTGGCAGTCAATCCCGGCACAGTGGATTATCAGGCCATGGCGGTTTGCCAGATGATGGAACAGGATAATCTGGTCTAAAGGATAGGTTATCGGGCAGGGCAAGATTGGGTGCCCTTTTGAATGCCGGACGAGAGAAGCGTCCGCTATGGCGGTTAGCTGCGTGAAACCGGCGTCGGCGGTAATGGTCCACAGTGGTGCGGCCTGTTTATCCGGATTGAGCGTAATAATGTATTCGTTATCGTTGCCGAATAACTGCCAGGCACTGTCGCCGTCAAACAGGCGGGGAAGGTTTATTTCATTTGAAAAGTCTTCCGGCGCCGGCGAGATCTGAACATGAATGTCGATTGTATCGGGTTTTTCCGCCAGCAGAAAGGACTGGTACGCCATATCATGGGGGGGGGTAACAAGGGTATTTCTATCAGTGGTCTGAATAGAAAAAGTGACCCCGGCGATGCCAATGGTCAAAGAATCAGGCATGCGTTTGGATCCTTGTGACGGGGAAACCGGATATGAGCAACCGGCGGGCAACACTGTAGCTTTTTCCGGCGGATGGATTACGAGCCTTCGCTGAAGCAGTTTCGCGGCAAAGCACAACTTGCTTTGGGGTTGTCGAAGCCCGCGACGCCATTTTGAACCTTGCAGCCCACGGCCAGGACCTCATCGGCCACCAGTTCAATGGCTCGAAGTTGCGGTTTCCGATATGCTCTTTTATCGGATTTTGTATGCTCATCTTTGGACATCATGCCCTCCTGTTGGTTGTAACCCAAAAATGGTGCTAAAACGGTGATGACCCATAGCGCACAGGAAGTCGGACTTGGTTTCCGCCGACCCGTTTTCAAGGTTGAAAAACGCCGGGCATAGACCGCACAACAGACGCTTATCACACTGAGCGCATTCTACTTCTTTGTCAACCCGTATTTCGCGGACCCGGGGGATCACCTCCTGCCAGCCGGTTTGAAAGGAGCCGTCCGACAGATTGTATGTAACCGTATCAACCAGAACACACGGCATCAGGTTGCCCGTTGCATCGATGTGAAAAGAGGTCAGGCCTGTGCCGCAATTATAAAGCTTATCAAAAGCCATCAGGTCACCATGCCGCTCAAGGTAGTCACGCCAGCGGTCAATCATGGCAGGGTCTTCCAACTCCAAGTCGACGGCTTTCTCCGGGGCCACCCGATGGGCCAAAGGGGCCTGATTCCCGTCCAGGCAAGGAAAGATGGCCGCATCAAAACGAAAATCAGCGTTATAGCGACGGGCTAAATCCTTGATGGCATAAAATTCATGTTGGTTGTCGGTCATCAGGATGGTTTTTAGGCTGAATTTAACTCCCACTGCATGCAATTGATCGATGGCGCGTCGGCATTTTGTATAGCTACCGGGGTGCCCGGTAATTGCCTGGTATGTTGATGCGGACATGCCGTATAAGCTTATTTCAAGTTCGTGGGGGGGGAGTTCCGCGAACAAATCAATAATGGCCGGTGTGAAGCAGGTTCCATTGGTAAATACGGACGTCAGGATGCCCGCTTGCTTTGCATGGGAATAAATCTTCTTGAAATCATTGCGAATCAGGGGTTCACCACCCGTAAAAAGCAAGTACAGACAGCCGGCGGCGGCAATTTCATCGATGATCGACATCCATCTGTCGGCGCTCAGTTCTTTGCCATGGCCGCCCCGGGGGGAGGGCGTCTCCACACCAAGATAACAATGCACACATCGCAAATTACAGCGATTGGTCAGCGCGATGCTGCCGGAAACCGGGATCCGGCGCTCCTCCAGTTTGCGGCTGAATTTCCGGGTGAAGGTCCCATTGGCAACGGTCTGGGTTTCCGGGCAGTCCATGTTACGTTACCTCACATATCAAGTCGGCTTCCAACAGCGCCTGGATGAAATCGTTTAAATCCATGGCCGCCTGCTCGGCGGCCACATCAAAATGCTTCAGGATGGCGGCATGAATCTCTCCGACTGTTCGGTTTCCATCCATTTGCTGCCAGATGAAATCAGACGTTTCATCCAACACAAAAATCCGCTGCATATTAGCCACTTCCCCACGAATGGGAACCAAGATGATTTCGTCTGCAATATCGCGTCGCACGATATTTTCATTTTGCACGTATTTGACTGCCGGGTGCTTCAGGGTATTTGGCATCTTGACCTCGTACGTTCTCGAATATTGCTAATCTAAACAGATTTATACTCCACCTAACAACCTATTTTCAATACTAAAAAAATTAAGATGCCGCCGATTCGGTATCTTTATCGGCTCATTAACAGGGTATGTTTCGAAATTTCAGCTTTAGGGTGCAAAATTATTAATATCTTTTACAGTACTATTAACAATTTTAATACTATTTGGTTTAATATTGTTCGGTTAAAGATAAAGATGACGCTAAATGAAGCCATTCCGTGTGGACGATGCTGAAGTATGGCTACACCGTATACATCAGATATAGTCAGTCATATTAAACTGTTCCGATATTTTAAAGTGGACCAAAGGGTATTTTGGTACCCCGCAGCCCCATGGGTTTGATTATGCGGAATGAACACTTATTTTTCGACGCCTGATATAAAGATGTAAAACAAATTTTGTATAAACACGGACGCTTGGGTCACGATGTCTATTTAGGGATGCGGACCACTAAAAGTTGTAGGTTGTGAAAATAGAAACTACAAAATATAGTGTTAGGAGCACTCGTGCGAATGCTGCCAATACATTCAGCACACTATCATTTTGTAATTGCTATGATATTTGCATGAGAGGCACTCAATCGGATTAGTAATAATTCCTATCATTGCGGTATAAATATTGCATTCTTATAATTGGTTATTCCCATTTATGGGTGCAATCGTTTTCCTAGGAAACGCTATGATGGATCGCGAACATGAACGCATACTCTGCGCCACGGTGGCTGCGCTGTCTTCCGGTAGCCCAGACGACAAAACCTTACGACGGCGACTGTCGGCTCTAAATGATCTCGAGGGGCTTGTATACCGATCTGTCCGGGAAGGCATGGCTGGCCTGCTTTATCTATACATGCGCAGAGCCGGAATAATCAGCTTACTGAATGATACCCTCAGCCGGCGCCTTGCGCAGACCTATTATCATGCTGTTCAGAGTCAACTGCGTCTCGAGGCGGAGTTGGCCAAGGTTCTGAATATTTTGGCCGCCCGGGACCTAGCGGTGGTCCTTTTACAGGGAATCAGCCTGCAAAATGATGTCTACCCGAACCCGGGCCAACGGCCTATGTACGATATAGATATGTGGGTTATGCCCAACCAATTTTTGCGCTGCCAACAGCTGCTCTTCAATCACGGTTATCTTCCAGACCGACTCTATCCCCATACGTTCAGAAAGGGACCGGTTGTCTTCGATATCCACACCCATCTGCTATGGGCGGATCGAATTGAAGCCCGGCAGCACCTCCTGGCTGTGGATCAGGAAAAAATCTTCCGGGAAGTTGAGCACTTTCAGGTCGCCGGCCAGCCGGCGCGACGCCTGAACACATACGACCAGGTGCTCTATCTGGGGCTGCACGCGCTCAAGCACAATCTGGAACGCCTTATTTGGCTGGTGGATATACAGTTGATTGTGTCTGACATGGTGACTGCTGATTGGAGAAACCTGTTTGCGCGGGCGCAAGTTCTCGGCCAGTCGCGGACGCTGGCCCAGATTCTGTACCTCCTGGGCGATCTGTTAGAAATGCCGCTGCCGACCATTGCGATTGATTTTTTGCAAAAACAGCGCCTCTCGACAATTGAAAAGTGGGTGCTGCGGCGCAGAAAGCAAGCAGGTCGTCTGCCCGGGTGGTCCACCCTGATACTTTTTTCGGCAGGCATGGAGCGCGGCCGGTGGGATTTGGTCTGGGAGACCTTTTTCCCCCGACCGGAAATAATCCGACAGGGTTTCCCCGATGCGACCGATTGCTCGCTCGGCAGGTTGTACACCCGGCGTTTTTTACAGTTGCTGAAATCTGCCGTCGGGAGAGCGCCTATGGCCCCGGCAACCGGTCACTCCTGACCAACTCGGATTGTTTGCAGGGGCCGTAAATAAGGTATAACCAAAGACGCATTGACGTGAGTGGATACTGTGAAACAAAAGTATAAAGACAAAATCGCAGGCACTGGATTGCTAACATGCTCAAAGCATCGAACATAGAAGGTTTACCTCTGAACACAAACCGGCGCGGGTCCCTTTCCATTGCCGGGCAAAGATTTGCTTTGCGACAGATTAGTCGACCCAGCCGGGTCGTGGGCCTGCTGATGCTGGCCGTATTCTTGGTGTTGCCGTTTTATACAGCTCAGGCGGCTATTTTCGGTGGTTATTCGGAATACTATATCCCCGGTCCGGAAGATGATATTTGGAATATTCAAGTAGATATCGACAATCAGGCCGGGGCGCCCCTTTATCTTGATAACACCGCCGACCGCATGCACAGCATCATTTCAATTACCGCTTCCGGCGACAACACCACGGTATATTACGATCACTGGGAAAATGGCTATGGTTTCGATCCCAATGACCCGGAGAATACGTTCGACGAAATGTTTACCCTCCAGGCCGGTGAGTTCCTGAGTCTGGAAAACCGGGTGGGCAATCCTACCGAACTCGTGCCGGTCACAGCCCGGCCGGCAACCCGCGCCGAGCTCTACTATGACGGGGCGGATCGGTTTTATGTGGCCGGTAACTCCGTGGCCGTTTCCCGGACGTGTTGGCCGGGTGACCCGGTTGTTTTAACCACCTTTGCGCTTTCCTGGGAAGTGTATCCCATCAAACCGTTTCTGACCAATTACACAATTCCGGTGGGCGAGGATCTGGATGCATCCAAAGGGTACGAAGATTTTGAGCAGACTTACGTCCTGGTGATGTCTACCGAAGACAACAACCAGGTCCAGATCGACGAACCCGACGGAGGGGGTGGTTACGGGGCTGTTGACCAGATCGATACCCTCGATCGGGGACAAACCGCCACCCGGTTCCATATCGATGCCGGTACGCGGATCATTGCCCAGAAACCGGTGCAGGTTCAATTTATAGTGGCAAATTCACGCGGCCATTTCGAAATGCGCGGATACGTGGCCGTGCCGGATAATCTTTGGGATAACGAGTATTACAACCCGGTCAACGGGGATGGTTCCGGCGGCGCTTATGATACCGATCTTTACATGTACAATCCCAACCTGGCCCCCATTATAGTCTCCTACGAGGATACCAGCGGGTCGGGTGTTTTCACCATTCCCTCCCGGGATACCCTGGCCTATTCGGATGCTGCGGCGGCAAACCGGTTCGTTCCGTCCGGATCCGCCGTATATCTGAAATCGGACGATATCTTTTGGGCGATCGGATCCGGGGATACCGAATCGACCAGCATGGATTGGGGGTTCACCCTTTTGCCGGCCAATCTGTTGACCGACGAGTACTACCTCGGCTGGGCGCCCGGCTCAAACGACCTTTCTGTAAACGGTTCTCCGGCTTTTGTCACGGCCGTGAACGACGAGACAACGGTGAACGTCGACCTGGATGGCGATGGTGCCAATGACACCACCGTTATCATGAACCGGCTCGAATCGCTGACGTTCCGGGATCTGGTCGATAACGACAACAGTGGTATGCGCATCAGTGCCAGTGGTCCTCTGGCCGTGGCTTGGGGTATCGATCCGGATGTGAGCGATCCCTTCAATCCCTATCTGGACCTGGGCGCGCCCATGCTGCCATTCCCCCGGGATTGGATCGATGTAACCTTGAGCATCGATCATGCGCTCACACCTTCCGTGGTGGGACCGATTACCGGCGAAGTGTCTACCGTCACCCTGACCGTAAATACCGAAGACTTTCCCGTCAACGGGGTGTCGGTCACCGACCTGCTGCCCGCCGACTGGAGCTTTAATCCCGGGACCGTGACCATAACATTACCGGACGGCTCAACCATTACCGGCGCTGCGGCCGACCCGGTGACCTATACCAGCGGCGGCCAACAGGTCCTGGAGTGGACCAACAGCATCCTCAACGGCCTCAATATGGCGGCTGATGAGGAACTGACCATTACCTTCGATATCCAGACCAGTTCCGCCCCGGCCATCGGCACCTATGAAGCCCGGGCCCAGGCCGTGGGTTACCGCCTGGGGGGCAGCCAGGTCTTCACGCCTTTTGACAGCGCCTTTATCAATGTGACTGCGGTAACCATCGACAAAGATGTGGCCGCCGGATTCGACAAGGTTTCCCAGGGCGGTCAGACCTCCTACACGGTGCGGGTCGAAAACATCACCAACAGCAATGTCACCCAAGTGCGCGTAGAAGATTTTCTGCCTACAGGCTTCACGTATGTCGGTGGTTCCACAACATTCGTGGACAGCGACGATTCCGGCGGTGCCACGGTTACGCGGACCCTGGTGATCGATCCGCCCAATGGGGATACCAGTCCCGAGTGGGGTGAGTGGACCCTGGCGGCCGATGCCTGGCTCGAATTGACCTTTTTGGTGGACGTGGCTGGGTCCGTCTCGCCGGGGACCTACGACAACCGGGCTGCAGTGACCGGTTTCTTTGGTGCCCTGGCCATTGACGTTGATGATAAAGGTACCACCGCCCAGGACCTGGGCACGCCCGAAGGCATGGACCCGGAAGATGATGAAGATCTCACGGTTTACCTCTACTCCCTGGAGATCGATAAAGAGCGCGCCGGCGGTCAGGCCGCTACCGTCTCTCCGGGTGGTACCGTCCAGTACCTTATCAAAGTTACGAACACTGGAAACGCACCGGTAAGCAATATCCGGGTAACAGATCCGCTGCCGCCGGACTTTACCTATGCAGGCACAACCAGCGTCCTTGTCTACCCCGGGGGCGGAGCTTTAGCGCACACGGTGGATGCTACCGATACGTCCACGCCCAAATGGGAAGCGATGACCCTTACGGCGGGTCAACGGGTCGAAATACTTTTTACTGTTGATGTCTCCGAAACCGCGGGCTCAGGGACTTTCGACAATACCGCCCTGACCGAAGTCGTCGGCAGCAGCCCGCTGTATATAGTGGACGATTCCGGGGCTGTGGGGCAGGATTCGGACACACCGGCCGGCGAGGACCCGGAAGATGACGAAGATATCACGGTCACGTCTGCCCAGTTGACCATCGACAAGGATGCGGTCACTGCCAGCGCCGTGGCCGGCAGCACTGATGCCGTGTACACGATCCGGGTGGAGAACATTGGCGGCGGCACTGCCAACATGGTACAGATTACCGATGACCTGACCGGCATTGGTGCCGGTTTTACCTTTGCGTCTGCCACGATGACCGTATCTGCCGGGGTGACCCCTACCAGTTACGGCAGCCTCACCACCACGCCCAATCCCGGCGACACGAATTTGACTTTCGGCGACTGGAGTGTGCCGGCCGGTGGTTGGGTGGAACTGGAATTGACGGTGGCTGTCGGCGCCGGAGTTACGGCCGGCACCTACGACAACACCGCCGGTGCCTCACATACGGCCGGCAGTTCCACCATTGTGGTGGACGACGATGGACTGGCCGCCCAGGATGCCGATACCCCGGATTTTGCCGATGCCGAAGACGATGAGGATATAACTGTATATGCGGGCGGCGACAACCGGGTCGACCTGGCCATAGATATTTTGGATCCGGGCGAACTTGCTTATGACCTGCCCAATGATTTTACTATCCAGGTCTCCAACAACGGACCCAGCACCGAAGACGGTACAATCACTGTGGCCTACACATTGCCGGCCGGGCTTACGTTTGACCCCTATGTTCCCTCCGGGGGGTGGAACTGCACGATACTGGGGCAGGATATCACCTGCACCAATGATACCGATCTGCCGGCTGGTCAGGCCCTGCCGGACCTCGTGGTGAGCGTCGATGTCGAAGACTATGAAAGCGACGATACCCAGTCCTTCACCCAGGTGGTCACCGTTTCTGGGACGACGACAGAAGTCATCGGCGGGCTGGCCAACAACTCTGATTCTGAGACATTTATAGCCCGGTATCCGGATCTTTCCGAGTCCACCAAGACCGTCGAGGATCTCAACGGCGGCAGCGTGGAACCCGGGGACGAGCTTCAGTATACGATTGAGGTGTTCAATACCGGTAGCCGGGCGGCGCCCCAGGTATCTGTGGACGACACCATCCAGGGTCTGCCCCTGGACCGCACCAGCTTCGAGTGGGTGAGTGTCCCACCCGGTGCGACCAATGTCTACGATTCCGGGACCGGGGTGATGTTGGTAAGCAACTTCACTGTGCCTCCTGGTCAAAGTCGCTTTATCATTTATAGTGTGACGGTGGATGCCGGCGCCGTGGCCGGCCAGACCATCGACAACACAGCTGACATTACCAATCCCAAGGGGCCGGATGCCACCGTAAACGCCCCCACCCTGATCGTGTCTGCGCCCCCCACACCGGCTGCCGGCAACAAGCCCCTGTACCTGTATGAAAACCAGTCGCTTTCGCGGACGCCGCCGCCCCTCCAAAATTTTGTAGCCGTGGCAAATGGCGGTTCCCAGACCTGGACGTTAGCTCCGGCCACCCAACAGGCACTGACCCTTGACGGTGCCGCCGGCGTGATCAGCGTGAGCCTCAACCTGCGGGCCCAGGATTTTGGTGTGAGCGACTACGACGTGACGGTGACCCTGGCAAGTGCCGGTGATACCGTGTTGACCATCGGGTCGGTGGCCCGTACCGTTGGTTTGGACAACCCCTCTGTCGCCACGGAGGTTTTCAACGTGCCGGTGAGTGGGGACATCAGTCTCACCGCCGGATCCCGGGTGACCGTGACGGTGTCTCAGACCAACACGAATCCGGGTTCTCCGGACATGCATGTCTTTACCAATTATTCCGCGGCGGCTGAAAACTCGCGGGTGCAGTTGACCTCAAAAAATGTCATCGATGTGGATAGCGTCAAGTTCTATGACGCGGCCTATCCCGGCGGGACCGAATTGTCGTATACCTCCCCCGGGCAGACCTTCTATACCCGGGCGGTGGTCAGCGATCCGTTCGGGAGCTATGATATCACCAGTGCTACCCTGAGCCTGGTGGATTCAGAGGGGTCTGTGGCCCTGACCAATTCCCCCATGACCTTGGTTGATGATTCCGGGGCAGCGCTCAAGACATACGAATTGGCCTATACCGTACCAGGCGGCAGCAGTGCCAGTAACTGGACAGCCACGGTTAAGGCCACCGAAGGCACCGAAGGGGAGGTTACCGCCACTGGTACCGGCACCCTCGAGGAATCGCCCACCACCGGTGCGGATCTGGCGATCAACAAAAGTCATGTGGGTAATTTTGCCGTCGGGCAAAATCACGATTTTACATTGAAAGTCACCAATCTTGGGCCCGATGATCAACTCAGTGCGGTCACGGTCACGGACACGCTGCCGGCGGGTTTGACCTATGTGTCGAGCACTTATGGGGCTGCCTGGTCCACCACGGCTGGTCCCGGCGACAACCCGGTGACCTGGACCCGCACGGGGACCTTGATTGCCGGTGACAGTGAGGATATCGTTATCACCGTGGCGGTGGACAGCAGTGCCGTACCGAGTGTTGAAAATGAAGCCACGGTGAGCCTGGGGGACGGTGAAAACCATCCGTCCAACAACCTGGCAAGGGATACGGTCTACGTATCCCAGCTTCAGGTCGTGAAAAGCTCGGATGCCCCCAGCCCCTATTATCCGGGTGAGCCCGATGCCACCGACCCGATAACCTTTACAGCGGTTGTCACCAACAACGGCATGAGCCCGGTTGTAGACGTGAAAGTGGTCGACCCGCTGCCGCCCGAATACACCTATGTTCCCAGCAGTACCTTTGTGACGGCCCCCAAACGGATCTTCCGGGTCACCGAGTACTTCGTTGCTGCCGGCCTCTTTACGGGAACCACCTATAATCTGCTCCTCGATCAGGATCTGGAGCCCGACTATTTCGTTATTATCCAGGGCAGCGATGGTACCGGCACTGCCAGCCTTGGGCCGAACGTGAGTTATGTTGCCCTGACCGGGGATCCCTTCGGCACCGGCGAGCTGACCGATCTGGTGCCGACGGACGAACTTGAGCTCACCCGAGGGAGTAATGTCGGGGGGACCAGCTGGGTGGGTGTCGTGACGGTTGTGGAATGCCTGGAACCGACCAATCCCGATGGCTTCCAATTGCGGGATGTGCGCCGGGTGTCCCATCCCAATGCAGATCTCTCCGGCACCGAGGGGCCGACTTCCTGGACGAATATCAACCAGGTCATGCTGATGGGCGGATTCAACGGGGCCGGATGCCAGACGGCCGACCCAACCGCGCGGGACACCAAAGTGTGCCACGCCCGCATCTGGCCCACAGCGCCCGGCGGCTCCCCCACCATCGAATGGTCCCGGGATGGGGGCGGCGCAACCCTCACCACAGCCGAAAGCACGGTCATGGTTGTGGAATGGGGCAGCGATTGGACAGTGCAGCAGGTACGGGTGAATGTCCCGGGCGTGGGTGGTGCCCAGGCGGATCAAACGTCTGATTACACCTCGGTGGCCCTGCCCCTGACCATCGATCCGGCCAACACCTGGGTGTGGGGTACCGGCCACACCGACGACCAGGGCATCGGGGATGCCTCGGAGGGTGTATTGATCACCCTGGGCGACGGGGTGACCGTGGCTGGAAACGCTGTGGCCGTGGGCATGGACAACGCCGACGATGTCGACTTTACGGTCTATGCCTTGACCAATGCGGACATGGATGTGGATCACCGATTCCACCCGTATGGCAATGTGAACGATTTGACTGTAGACGTGACCGTCGATTCGGCCTCTGCGCAGCGGATGGCCCTATCCTATAACGGGTGTGACGGTACGGGTAACGCCTACCCGCGTCCCATGTGGTCCGCCCGGTATGTTGACAACACCACGGTTCGTTTAGAGCGCCGGCGTGGTGGGCAGGAGGTTGTTGCCTGGGTTCAGGGAATCAATTTTTCCGGGTTATTCGTAGAGCAGACCAATCCCGGTAACCCGCCGGACGACCTGGTGCTGGACACCGATGGTTACATTTTGTTGCCCGGTGAACAGATGACCGTGACCTACCAGGTCACACTGACCGATCCTTCTGATACTGGGCCGGTGACAAATACGGTTTACGCCAGCAGCGCTTTTTTTCCGGATCCCGCTGAGTCTTCCGTCACCATCGATGTCCGCAGCATAGGGGCCGCCGAATTTACCGATATTAACGGGGTTGCCAAAACAGATTTCGATTATTCGGGGGCAACGGGTGAGGAGATTTACCTGCGCGTATATGATCCGGATAAAAATGTGGATCCCAATGTCCGGGAATCCGTTACCGTCATTGTCCAAAATACCGATACCGGCGATTCCGTTACCGCCACGCTCTATGAGACCGGTCCCGACACCGGTGATTTTGCCTATATCAATCCGCTCGCCAATGATCCGGCTTCGAACACGGATCCAGGTGTTGCCGAAACCATGGTCGTCCAGCTGGTGAATCCGGAGACGGGCCTTACCGAAGATGTTACGCTCACGGAAACCGGTCCCAATACCGGTATCTTCACCAATCCCAATTTCTGGATTCGTTACGAGCTGCTTCTGGAAAGTACCAACAGCGATCCGGATCGTCTCTATGTGGCGCCGGGCAGCTCGGGCACGAACCTGCAAGTGGATTATGTAGACTCCGCCGGGGATGCCCGGGACCAATCAACGGAGGTGGCCGCGGTGGCGACCCTGGTGGTGATCTCCAACTTTGAAGCCTATACTGATGGGAGCCAGGTAGTAGTGGCCTGGGAGACTGTTTCGGAAGTTGGCACCCTGGGATTTCACCTGCTGCGGCTTGATGAAAATACGGGACTTTACGAACAGGTGAACGATCATCTGCTCGTCGGCCTGTTACATAAACCGCTGGGTGGAATTTATCGGTTTGTGGATGCCGCAGCTGCACCGGGAGGCACCTATACTTATAAGCTGGTAGAGGTTGAAAGACGTGGAGACCGGTGGACTTATGGGCCCTTTACGGTATTGGTTGGTGCGAATGAACGTTATAGCGACCTGCCGGTCATGACGTCCGAGTATGCCCGCACGGCCCATGCATCCGATTTTGACCCACCCGATCCGGATGTGTTGCGGACTCTCTCAGAAAGTATACCCGCGACTATTGTTCCCGGCGATACGCTCAAGATAGCTGTTTCCAGTGATGACCTCTATCTCCTTCCGAAAGAACTCATCGCCAGCCATCTGGGTAAAACAACCGCGGAGGTGAGTGCTTTGATCCAAGAGGGGCAGCTGGCCCTCACAAACCGGGGCTTGGCCGTACCTTACATGCCTGCACCGGGTGACGCGGGTCTTTATTTCTACGGTGTCGGCGAGACCTCGGTTTTTACCCGGGAGAACATCTACTGGTTGGCCCCGGGCGACGGCGTGGTGATGCCCATTGATACCAACACCGGCGACATTGACGGCAATGGCATCAGCAATGGGGTTGATGCCGACCTGGCCTTGCAGATCCTCACCGGCTTAAGGCCCACAACTGTTCCGGCCGGCGACCTGGCATGGCGGGCAGATATCGATGGGGACGACAAGGTGGGCCTAAGTGAAGCCCTCTACCTGCAACAGCTAGAAGCAGGCCTGCGCGGGAACCCATCCGCGGATCCTGGACCTTCGCCGAGTGTCGATGAAGGGGTTTTCCCGTTTACGGCACATTTCGAGCAGGATGTATTGTCACTTGAGGATTATAGCAATGACCCCCGGGGTGATTTCTGGGTCTGGGATTTGATCGCAAGCGGTGTTCCTCTCGGTTTTCCTGGTATTGATGGTATCTGGTCGACCAGTTTTACGATTTCGGATTTGGATAAGACTGCTGGCGTTGATAGCGCGCAGGTGACTGTGCATCTATATGGCGGGAGTAGTTTGGCAGATCCCATGGACCACCATGCTCAGGTTTCGATGAACGGCACGGTCATCGGGGATGTTTATTGGGACGGCATCCAGCCCAAAAGCGCGACGCTGGCATTTGATGCTGACCTGCTGAAGGATGTGAGTGAAGGTACCAACAGTCTGACGGTGGAAGGCATCCCGGATACGGGGCTCGGCCAGAGCATCATTGTGGTGCATTCATTTGATTTGATCTATCCGCGTTTCTACCGGGCCGGCAGTAATAAATTGAAGGTGATCGGCGATGGCAATGCTGTGGTCTCCATCCGGGGGTTCGACGATTCGGCTGTGTTTGTCTTTGATATCAGCGATCCGTTTAAAACGAGGCGGGTCACGACAACGACAATAGACAACCCAGACGGTAAAAGCCGGGTCAGCTTTGCGCCGGAAAGCGTAATGACAAAATACCTGGCCCTGAATTTGAGCAGTGCCCAGACTTTGACCCAAGCCGAGGTCCAGGTCCATGCGCCGGGAGATCTTAAGATTACCAGCATTGCCGGCGAATACCTGCTGATCGTCCCATTCGCATTTGAGGATACTGCGGCCATTCAGCAACTGGTGGACCATCGTCTGGCCCAGAATCTCACCGTCCGGGTAGCGGTTCTGGAAGATATCATGGACGAGTTCAACGATGGGGTTTTCGATCCGGAAGCGATTCGGGATTTTCTGGCGTATGCGCGCAGCAATTGGGCCATCCCGCCACGCTACGTGGTTCTGGTTGGCGATGGCACCAATGATTTCAGAAACGGTTACGGAACGGGTGATAATCGTATCCCGCCGCTTTTGGTAAACACCCCCAATGGCCTCAGGGCTTCGGATAACCGAATGGCTGATCTTGACGGCAATGACGGTGTGCCGGAATTGGCCATTGGCCGCCTGCCCGTGGCGGATACCACGGAGCTGGACACGGTTATCGGAAAGATAATCGGCTATGAGACTCAGCCCCGCGCCGGTTGGCAACAGCAGGTCCTCATGCTGGCGGATAATGCCGATACCGGCCCGGGCAACGATTTCCCAACCGATAGTGATGCTGTTGCCGGCCTGGTGCCCAATACCTATTCGGTGTCAAAAATATATATCGATGATCCGCCGGGCACATCCATAGCGGACTCGCGCAATGCCCTTTTTCTGAAATTCGACAGCGGGGCATTTCTGATCAACTATATCGGCCACGGCGGGTATGACCGCCTGGCCGACGAGGCCCTCTTGGTCCACAGCTATCAGCCGGGCGGTACAAAGGATGTAGATGCGCTGATTAACGGCACCCGCCTCCCCATTGCATCACTTTTCAGCTGTATCCAGGGACGCTTTGAGCTACCCAATTTTGATTCTCTCAGTGAAAGTTTAGTGTTGCACGCCGGCGGTGGGGCCGCAGCAGTCTGGTCTTCGGCCGGGCTATCCGTCAATCACAATGCCAAAGACTTGGCGGCCGAGCTGTTCAAGGCAGTATTTGTGGATCAGCAGAGCCGTGTCGGTGATGCTGTGACTCTGGCACTGAAACGATATCATCAGCGGACCGGTGACAGCCTGCTGCCCAAAACCTATAATTTCTTTGGTGATCCGGCTATGCGGATGCCGCTGACGAAGTCGGCCCTGGAATAGGTGGTGTCGAGTTTTTCACCTACCTATCAGCGGCCTGAATAGTTCAAACGACAAATAAAAAATGAATAGTAAAACATATGCGATCCATTCTAACCCCAAACATCTCAGGACCATCCTGCGCCCCAAAAGGCATCCCGGACTGTTGTAAACCCAAGAAGGTTGCGACGTTAAGGCAAAACCGTGCGCTGTTGATCGGGCTGGTAGCACTATGCCTATTGTTTCCAGGTGTGAACAATCCGCTCGCAGCTGCACCGCAAGGTGATGGTGCGCTCCAGATAGAATTCCTGTCAGGGCGGCTTACAATTCGGGCCCACGAGGTCCCTCTCGGTAGCCTGCTGAGAGAAATTGCGAACCGAACCGGTGTAGTGATCAGGACGGCTGAATCCCGCCGCGGATATAACGACCTGGTTTCTCTGAACGTAACGAATGTTACGATTGAGAAAGCGTTGAAACTGTTATCAGCCCAGCGGGCCTTGGTGTATACATACCATCCCGCAGATAAGGTCTATGTCCTTACCGAGGCCGGTGTCTACCCAGGTGGGGTCCATCCAAAAGAGATGCCACCGAGTATGGAAAAAAGGGGTGAACCGCTACCGACGGTGATTGAAGCCGCGATACCATCTGTTCCGGTTCAAATGACTACCAAGGGAGTCAAGCGGCCAGCCTACTTTCCGGGCGAGCTGCTGGTGCAGTTTCGGATCGATGCTGGTGCAAAGGATATTGCGGCTGTGCATGCTGCTTTAGGCAGCGAAGTCCTCAGTCGGGTACCGACTCTCCGACTGGAAAGAATCCGCTTGCGATCCGGTTGGAATGAAGAAGAAGCCCTCACCCAATATCGGTCATCGGGTCTGGTGGCGTTGGCCGAACGACACGCTCGGCGCTATATAAACGTAACCCCCAATGATTCACTCTTTGGCAACCAGTGGGGCCACGTGACCAGTCAATCATCCGGGGGGTGGAAATTTACAACCGGCAACACCAATATTGTGGTGGCGGTGATCGATACCGGGATACGTTATCATCACCCGGATCTGGCCGCCAACATCTGGACCAATCCTGGCGAGATTCCCGGCAACGGGATCGACGACGACGCCAACGGTTTTGTGGATGACATCCGCGGATGGGACTTTGCGGGCAGCAGTGCGGCCAACCCTAATGACGCTGATGCCGATCCCATGGACGGTGACAGCGGCAGTCACGGCACCCACGTGGCCGGCATTATCGGTGCCCGCGGCAATAACGGCACCGGCGTGGCCGGGGTGGCCTGGAATGTCAAGATCATGCCCCTGAAAGTGCTGCCCGATGGTGGGCACTCAATCGCTTCCATCGATATTATCAGTGCAATTGTGTATGCCATTGAGAACGGCGCCCGGGTTGTGAATTGCAGTTTCGGCGGGCCGGGCTATAGCGCTTTCGAATACCTGGCGTTTACAAGTTTACGCAACGCCGGAATCTTAGCGGTTTGTGCGGCAGGCAACGGCGTCAACAATGATGGTAATGCCGTAAATACCGACCTGACCCCCCACTATCCTTCCGGTTACGTTCTGCAAAATATTATATCTGTAGCCGCCGGCAATCAGTCGGACGGCTTGGCCGGGTTTTCGAATTTTGGCGCGGTCACTGTAGACCTGATGGCGCCCGGCGTCAGCGTCTTATCCACGGTGAGCAACAGTGGGTATGGCTATAAAAGTGGCACCTCCATGGCTGCGCCGTTCGTGGCCGGCGTAGCGGGTCTTATGCTATCGCGCCAGCCGGGCTGGTTCTATCCGGAGCTGAAGACAGCCATCTTGAACACTGCCACCCGGCTGCCGGCCTTGTCGGGCAAGGTGCTGTCCGGCGGTAAACTCAATGCACAGTTTGCCCTTTGCAGCACCGGAACCGTCGCGGGGGATGTGACCTGCGACAATGCCGTAGGCGCCGCAGATTCGGATGCCGCCCTGCAGATAGCTGTCGGTGCCGGGCCGGAGTTTTGTACGGAATGTGTAGCGGCTGGAATCGATATAAATGGAGACAACGAAATAGGCCTGCAGGAAGCTGCTTATGCCACGCGCAAGGAAGAGGGGCTTTGACGGCTAGCGGCCGGCCGTGCATTAACTCGGGCATTGCCCGTACGTAACTAGAATCAAGACTCCATAGGCTGTAATTGGAGACAAGATATGAAATATTCCAAAAAATCAATTGCAATCGTATCCATATGCCTGGCCATTATCACGGCACTACCCGGTTTGGGCTTTGCTTATAACTTCTCCCTGGAAGTGGCAGATAAGGACAACAACCCTAAGAGTGTTTTCCTGCCCGAAGAGATTGTGCGGGTGAATATTATCCTGGATGATCGCAGCCAGGTTGCCGGGTGTGCTTTGACCCTGAACTACGATCCGGCCCTATTGACCCCGCCGACCACCAACGCGTATGCGCAGGCCGTACCGCCCGGCGATGTCACTTTTGCGCTGGTGAATGCCGGCAATTTGAATTTCAAAATCGCCCATCGGGAAAATGCCGCGGAACCCGGGAAAGTCTTGCTCAGCGGAATAGCCCTGAATACCGCTGACGGCGGTGCCCAGCCGGATCCGCAACAGGTGGTACTCTTCTCCGTATATTTTACCGTGCGCACTAGCGTCTTCCCGGGTGCGACCTTCGATTTTTCGATCACCCAGACAGAACTTTTCAACCCGGCTGCCGGTTACGGCACGGACAACAACGGCAACGGGGTTTTTGATGCCGGTATCGACACCCGGGGCAAAATGCCGGTATTGGTGGGCGCCGTCAACGCTGCCGATCCCAACTGGTCGGACCTGAACCTGGCCTTTCCGGTATTGCTGAGCGACACGACCACGCCTGCATTTGCTTCCGTCCAGTCGGCACAAATGGAAATTGTAGATCCTTTTTTAACCATTCCGGGACTGCCCCAGGGATATACCGACAATCAGCCGGCGACGTACCCCTTACTGCCTCTTGGTCAGACCGCCACCCTGGCGGTCTCGGACCCAACCCGGCAGTATGACTGGTCGGCTCAGGACTGGGATGAAAATGTAGTGGCTGGGGTTTCGGGAACGGGGGTAAACGCGGTCGTCCTTAATCCGGATCTGTTGTTTGCTTGGCGCGGCGCAGGAATTTATAAAATTACCGTCGTGGACAGTGAAATCCCCACGCGCTCGCTTGATTTTTATGTGCGCATACCCATGAAGATAACACCTCTGGTGGGCAACCACGAAAGCAGCGATGCGCCGGTAACCTTCAGAGTGGCCGGTGGTCCCGGGAGCGATGTCTACGAGTATAGTGCCGTGGATGAACAAGGGCAGGTTGTGACGGCTGCCGAATGCGGCGCGTTTGCGGCGTCCGGTGCCACCGGGACTGCCAACCATTTTGCTTTTACAGCCAGCATACCGGATTTGAAAACTTTCCAGGTGGTGGTTGCCCTCGATGACACGCAGGGCGATCCGGATGTTACCCGCTTGCAGGCGGCCAATCTGGATATCGTAAGAACCCTGTATCACCGGGTAGTCCCGGTACTGGTTTTTGGGGGTACCGTCGTGTCAGACAGTGGCGGTGTATTAACCAGCGGCAAGGTCACAGCCAAACACAACCAGTCCATCGCCACGGCAATCCGGTCAGCAGGCGGCAGCTTTGATTTTTCTGATGCGACGGCCAATGATTCCGGTCAGGCCGAGTCGTTCCGGAAGATTCCCGGTGTGATTTACCGCTTTTTTATCTCCGCCGACAACCATTTGGACAAAGAGGTCACCGGTGACGAGCTGGATGCAACCGTTGTACTGGAAAAACGGCTCAATGTGGATAGCATTGGCGGTACCGTCACCCTCACCGGCGATGTTGCGCCGTTTGAGGCGGGCACGGCCGTGGTGGTTTCCGGCACGGCGGACGGACAGCCCATGCTGGACGTTGACGGGAACCCAGTCCGCACTCTGGTCAACCCGACCAATGGCAGTTATACCTTACCGGTGCCGTCGGCCTACACCGGTGCAGCGGGCTTTACCGTCAGTGCCTACAAAAAAGGCTATCATGAAGCTTCGCAGACCGTCGGCGCGTTGCCCCAGACAGTGAATCTCACCCTGACACCGCGGACCATTATCACGGTTTGCGCGGTGCCGGGGGCGGACACCACTGTTCCGGCCGACGGTGTTCCCGACAGTGTGGACGTGTCCATTAAGGCTAAAGCCGGGTCTGTGACGCCGGCGGTCTTTGGTGGCCAGGCTGCTGAGATTGATCTCTTGGTGGGCGGTAGCCCCGTTGTTCCGACCTGGGATAACGTCAACAAGGCCCGGACCTTCAGTCACGGGACTTACGAAACCTTCACTCTGACGGTGAAAGTCGATATTACCGATGACAACGATGCGACCACCGGCTCGCCGGAAACCCTGGTCCACACCTACGTCAAGGCCTCCACCGCGCCGCAGTCGCAGCCGCTCGCCGATCCGGTTATCTTAGGCGCAACGGCCACCATCGGAAACGTGGTCGTTAACCTGCCGCCCGGCGGCTTGATCGGAGAGATTGTCGACAAAGTCTTCGTGGAGGTCATCGAGGCCGATCCGGCCGCTGCAGGTATCGGCAGCTTGATCAACGGTTCTCAAATCGTCGAGATCGTGATGACCGATCCGGATGGAGAGACAGTTTTCAACACCAACCTCCAGCGCTTTGAAATTACACTGGACTTTGACCCAGCCGATGTTCCCGAGGGCTCCTTGGAAGCCGGTCAGATGGTCATCTACCAGGCCAACTCCATGTCGGCCATGGTAAGCCGAGACTATACGGCGGTGCCGGCATCCCAGATCATTCTGGCCGACTACGTCAACGGAAAGGTCACCTTTTGGGTGAACCACCTGTCCGCCTTCGGCATCGGGTCGTCCGCCTCCGGGTCAGGAGCGACATCTACGTCGATTGCTGCCGGTGCTTCCGGCGGTGGGGGTGGCGGCTGTTTCATTGCCACCGCGGCCTACGGCTCGCGCCTGGAGCGGCACGTCCAGATCCTGCGGCAGTTTAGGGATGTCTACCTGCTGCCCAACCGGGCCGGAAAGTGGTTCGTAGAGAATTACTACCGCTACTCGCCACCGGTGGCGGATGTCATTGCCGAGCACGATACGCTGCGGATAATCGCGCGTATTCTCCTGGCACCCGTAGTAGCAGTCAGTTACGTGGCTATTCACGCCACTGCGCCACAGAAAGCAATACTCTTGATCCTGTTGGTTGGTTTGATGCTAGTGGGCATTTTCTATGCGGCCCGGTTGCGCAGAAGAAGATTGCTCGTGGAGAGGAGAGATAAATAGACAAGTAGAAGATGAGTCGGTTAAATTAGATCGTTTTCCCGACACAGGCTGGTAACCAGGCCCTGTCCATATTTATGGCTTGTCACCACAGCGCAGGCCGGCACCCAAGGCCTTATCCAATCTATGGCCTGTCATCCCGGCGCAGGCCGGCACCCAAGGCCTTATCCTATCTATGGCTGTCACCACAGCGCAGGCCGGCACCCAAGGCCTTATCCTATCTATGGCCTGTCATCCCGGCGCAGGTCGGCACCCAAGGCCTTATCCTATCTATGGCTGTCATCCCGGCGCAGGTCGGCACCCAAGGCCTTATCCTATCTATGGCTGTCATCCCGGCGCAGGCCGGGATCCAGTCCCTTGGCTGAAATTCTATAGATACCGGCTTTTACCGGTATGGCGGATAGGAAACGCCAACTTTTGATTTTGCCAGTTAGAAGAGAAGTGAATCTAAAAGGGAGTTCGCAAAAAGTGCGAACACCCTTTTTCTATTTGTAGGTGCAGCATCATGAAGCGACAATCATCCATTTGAAGCTCTGCCAACTCCTCCCCCTTGACGGGGGAGGCCGGGTGGGGGGTGATGGACCGCAGTTCTCCTTTAACATTTTTTCCGAAAACCATTCCACTACCTACCGAAAATATGAGTTTTGCACACATTTCAGTGCCTGCCTGCACAACAAACTGTGCAACAAATATCCCTCTGCAAACATAGTAGTAATCTCAAAAACCATCCATTGACAAATACGTCACACTCTGATTTATTTCCCCTCGATTTGGTTACTGGCAACCAAGTTCCCACCCTCATTTCGCGGATCAAACTTCGGGCGAATTTGATCACGATCTGTTAGCTAGTAAAAAGATTTTGTTCCTGGTTGTATTTGGAGAGGTCTTCAATATCATGGATGATTTCGAGCCCGAGCTGTATTATGCGGACGGCCGGTCTTAGCATTAATCCCTATACCTCGAACGGCCTGAAGGTTCGAAACTACATCTCTTTTTTATTAATTCAAACGAACGTACCAGCTCATGAACCGATTTTACAAGGGCGAGAAATAACCATTAACGTTCAAAGGGCTGAACAATGAAAAAGATTCTAATAGCAATATTAATATTTTCGATACCGATAAATGCCGGTGCGGTTGAAATGTGCAAATACTGGTGCCCTGAGCAGGGGGGGTATATTAGTTGGGTAACTCCAGATCCTGAATGGCCCCAATTTCTAACAAGCACTCAAGCAGAGGGGGCTGCATTGTGTCAACAATGGGCCGCTGACGATGGTGGGGCAATACATCAGAATATGAATGAGACTGCAAGCTGTACTGGAATGGGAGCGCATAGCTATAGGCGAAATTCTGATGGCCACTGGTGTTATGTCTATTGGCCTACTCACGTTTACGATGATCCAAATATATCGCCAGATTGTAATGCCAGTGCCAACGATTATCACTACTGTTCAAGGGCCGATGCTGAGGCGAGCTTATACAGCTCGTGCGGCATCCCTGGAGAGGAAATAATAATAGATGATACCGGGGAAGATTCAGGGAACGGATACGCTTATATCAATTTCAAATGCGGTCAATTCGGTACGCCTATGTCAAGGGCCTATGTCCATGAATCATATAACGGTTGTGATCCTCCTGGCCCTGATCCGAATGCCGATGATGATGGAGATGGTATACCAAATGGAATAGACCCTTATCCCAGCGGTCCGGATAGAAATAAAAACCAGGGTTTCAGTTGCCCGGATTGCGAACTGGCCACTTTAACTGTTGAAGCAGCCAAACCTCAACCACGGACAGACGGTCCTATAAATTACGCAACCGGAAACAAGTACAAACGCCAGATAGACCTTAATGTTGAAGGTTCTGGCCTTCCTATCAATTATGCTCGCTATTACAACAGTCATAACGAAACCAACACCCTGTCCGGTTACGGCTGGACAGGCGCCTATTCAAAAAACATATCCGTATCCACAGATACGATAATCCTTGCTGAGGATGATGGCGCCCAAATCCATTTCAAAGACAACGGCACGAACACCTTTATCTCCGAATCTGACAGTGTCCGTAAGATCGTAGCCGTTGCCGACGGCTACACCCTTAAAGAACCGGACGGCCGCAAACTTTCCTTCGATACCAACGGCAATCTAACCCTAATCACCGACCGTAATGGCAATACCCAAACGTTATCATACACAGATGGCAAACTAACCTCTGTCGTCGATAATTTCGGCCGTCAAATAGCATTGCAGTACAATGTCCAAAACCAGCTTGAGACTCTGGTTACACCGGTGGGCAACTTTACATACTCCTACGACACCAACAACAACCTCATCCGGGTTAATAACCCGGAAGGTACCTTCAAGACCTATATTTACGATGATCCCCACGACATTCACAACCTGACCGGGATTATCGATGAAAGAAATGTCCGCGTCCTGACAGTGGTCTACGACACCGAAGACCGGGCTACTGTCTCAGAAGGGGCCAATGGCAACAAGCGCGTAGAGATTGCTTATAGCGGTGCCATGACCCGCCAGATAACGGATTCTTTAGGCAATACTACCGATGTCGAACTTCAAGAAAAATACGGTATCGGCCGGGTAAAATCTTCTTCCGGCACCGGCTGCGGCAGTTGCCAGACATCTCTGGGCGAGAGCTACGAGCTCAACGACCGCCTCCAGATGAGCCAGGAGACCGACGGGGAGGGCAACATCACCAGCTATACCTATGATGACCACGGCAACGTGCTGACCAAAACCGAAGCCGTGGGTACGCCCGATGAGCGCACTACCACCTACACCTATCACCCGGGCTATGCCCTGGTAGCAACCATCACCCGCCAGAGTGTGGCCAACCCGGGCAGCGATACGGTGACCACCTTCAGCTACGATGCCAGCGGCAACCTAACCGGGACTACCGTCACCGGTTACAGTGACGGTACCCAGACTTCGATATCTACCGGTATGACCTACAATACCAGCGGCCAGATCACTTCCGTGGACGGACCCCAGACCGGCCCGGCCGATACGGCCACCTATGAATATTACCCCAATGACCCGGCCGAAGGGCTAAACCGCGGCCAGTTGAAGAAGGTCATAGACCCGTTCAACCGCGAAACCATCTTTGCCGGCTACAATGCTTACGGCAAGCCCCAGTCCGTAAACGACATCAATGGTATCGTCACGACCCTGACTTACGATACGGTCGGGCGCCTGACCCACAGCACCCGCAACGGTCAGACCACCGTCTACGGGTATGACGCCATTGGCCAGTTGACGTCGCTGGACCTGCCCAACGGTCAGCAGATCACCTACACATACTCTGATGCGGGTAATAACACCCGGATCACGGACAAGCTGGGCAACTACATTGCCTATACCTACAATACGGAGGGCAAACGCACCCGCGAAGAAGTCCACGACCAAACCGATGCGTTAAAGAAATATACCGATTTTGAGTATGACACGGTCAACCGGCTGTGGAAGACGATCTACCCGGACACCTCCTATGCCGAACTGCTCTACGACAACAACAACCAGGTCACCCAACTGACAGACGCCAACGGGAAGGTCACCGGCCAGGTCTACGATGCGTTCAAGCGCCTGACCCACGTAACCCAGCCGGGCACCACGGTCACCACCTACGGCTACGACACCCACGACAATCTGGTCTCCGTGACCGATGCCGAGAGCCTGACCACCACCTACCAGTACGACGACTTCGGCCGGGTGGTGTTTGAGACCTCGCCGGACACCGGCACCACGAACTACACGTACGATGCAGCTGGCAACCTGGCGTCCAAGACCGATGCCAACGGTACCGTCATCACCTACAGCTACGATTTGTTGAACCGCCTGACCGGCGTCAGCTTTACCGATGCCGCCCAGGATATCACCTACACCTACGACGAAGGCGCCAACGGCCTGGGCAGGCTGACCGGCATGACCGATCCGTCCGGCACCTATGCCTACGGGTACGATGCGGACGGCAACCTGGTCTCCACGCAAAAGACCGTGGACGGGGTGACCTACACCACTGGCTACGACTACGATGTAGCCGGGCTGCTCAACGGCATGACCTACCCGGACGGCCGAACCGTCTCCTACGAGCGCGACGGAGCCGGCAATGTGACCCGGGTGACCACGACCGAAAACAGCACCACCAGCGTGGTGGCCGACAACATTACCTATTTGCCGTTCGGCCCGCTCACGGACATGACCCTGGGCAACGGCCTGACCCAGACCCGGGGCTTCGACCAGCTCTACCGGGCCGCGTCTCGGCAGGTACCCGGCTACCAGGACCTGGCCTACAGCCTGGATGCCGTGGGCAACATCACCGGCATCACCGACCAGATCACGGCGGCGGCCAGCCAGACCTTCGGGTACGACGATCTGTACCGGCTTACCAGCGCTACCGGGGCCTATGGAACCATCGGCTATACCTACGACCAGGTGGGTAACCGCCTCACCCGGACTCTGGATGGCCAGACCGACACCTACACCTATGAGTCCGGTACCCACAAGCTGACCGGGATTACTGGCCCCGGGGCACAGACCTTCGGTTACGATACTGTTGGGAATATCACGTCTAAAAATACGCAGACATTGATCTACAACCTCAACAACCGTCTGATCCGGATCACCGACCAGGGCACGACGGTAGGTGCGTATGTCTACAACGGCAAGGGCCAGCGAATCAAAAAGACCGTGGGCGCCGACACCACCATCTTTCACTACGACCTGGCCGGCAACCTGATCGGCGAGTCCGATGCGGCCGGCGTCTTTACGGCCCAGTTCATCTATTTAGGGGCCGAGCGCCTGGCGGCCGTGGCCGCCACCGAGGCCAGTGAGATCGAGGTACAGGTCTCAACCGATGCAGGGCGGACCCTGCCCGGTATCCGGGTCTACGCCTTTACCGATACAGGCGCCTATACCGGCAAGTACGCCACCACTGGCGATGACGGTGTGGCGGCCTTTGTCCTGGCCGAGTTCACGGACGGCAGCTATAAGTTCCGGGCCGATTACCTGGGCGACCAGTTCTGGTCCCCGGTGATCACTGTACCGGGAACCCTCACGACTGCGGTCACCATTGCCGAAGAGGTTACCACGGTCCAGGTGACCCAGGGCGGTCTGCCTAAAGATGGAGTGAAGGTGTACTTGTTCAACGAATCCGGGGCCTACCTGGGGCTGCACCAGACCACGGATGCCAGCGGCGAGGTGACCTTTGTCTTGCCGGAGGGGCAGGGGTACACGTTCCGGGCCGATATCATGGGCGGACAGTTCTTCTCCGAGACCGTGACCGTGGTCGACGGCGGCACCACCCTGGCTATCGACAGCGGCGGCGGCATTTTGACCTTGAACCTGTCCAAAGGGCCGGATTTGTCCATGGAAGGAATCAAGACCTATTTGTTTACGGCCAGCGGGGCCTACCTGGGCCAGTCCGTGACCACCAACGCCTTGGGCCAGGCCGGCTATGCCGTCCCGTCCGGCTCCTACAAGATCCGGGTGGATTACCTGGGCTATCAGTTCTGGACCAACGTCACCGGCGTGACCCCGGATGCGGGCATCAACCTGGAGATCCCCCACGAGGATGTAGTGGTCACGGTTAATGGCGATGATGACGGCGATACCCAGCCGCGTACAGGCCTGAAAGCGTATCTCTTCACGTCGTCCGGCAGCTACCTGGGGATCAACGCTACCACCGATGCCAACGGCCAGGTGACATTCAACCTCCCGGCCCGGGAGTACAAGGTCCGGGCCGACTACCTGTCCCGGCAGTTCTGGTCGGATGTCTTCATCCAGCAAAACGCCGCCATCACCATCCCCGAGTGCCGGGCCGAAGTTCTGGTCACCCGGCTGAACAATCCGCTTGAAGGTGTACAGACTTACGTGTTCAGTGAAAACGGTTCGTATTTGAGCCTCAACGGCACCTCGGATGCCGATGGCAAGGTCGCCTACCGGCTGCCGGCCGGGACCTACAACTTCCGGGGCGACTACCTGGGCAGCCAGTACTTTTCGGGCAACACGGTGCTGGTGGCCGACCAGGCCAACCCGGTCGAAATCTCCACCGGTGGCGGCAACTTCACGCTGACCGTGGAAAAGGCGCCCGGCCAGCCCATGGAGAGCATCAAATGTTACCTGTTCACCGAGGCCGGCTCCTACCTGGGCCACACCGCGACCACCAACGGCCAGGGCGAAGCGCCCTTCGAACTGGCCGACGGCATGTACAAGATCCGGACAGATTACCTGGGCTACCAGTTCTGGACCCCGGTGTTCACGGTGCCGGATATCGACGCTATGACGCACACCATCGCCCACGCCGATGTCGATATTACCGTAGAAAAGCAAAACGGCGCGGTCAGCGAGGCCGTCGAGGGTGTCAAGGTTTACCTGTTTACAGCCTCAGGCAGTTATCGGGGTATCAACAGCACGACCGATGCCCAAGGGCAGGTCACATTCAACCTGCCGGCCACCGACTACAAGGTGCGGGCCGACTATCTCTCCGGCCAGTATTGGTCGGAGGTCTTCAACCAGGTCGACCAGACCATCACGGTCAGTGAGGGCACGGCCTCCATCACCGTGTCCAGCGGCGGGACCGATTTGGAGGGAGTGAAGGTCTATGCCTTCACTGCCGCTGGATCATACCTGGGCATCAACGGCACCACTGACGTCAACGGCCTGGTGGAATTTGTATTACCGGCCGGCGACTACAAGTTCCGGGCCGACTACCAGGGCAGCCAGTACTGGGCCACGGAGACCGTTGTGGCCGACCAGGTCAATGTCATTGATCTCGATACCGGTGGTGGCACCTTTGTGCTGACGGTTCAAAAAGCGGCCGGGGTGCCCATGGTGGATGTACCAGTGTATGTGTTTACCCCGGCGGGCAGCTACCTGGGGATCAATGCCCGGACCGACGGCTCCGGTCAGGTAAGCTTTAGTCTATCCGAGGGCAGCTACATGTTCCGGGTCGACTACCTGGGCTACCAGTTCTGGTCCAATGTCAGTGCGGTGCCGGGGATGCTCTCCGAGGCCCTGACCATTGCCCATACGGACGTGACGGTATCGGTCAACGAGGTGTATGGGGTGGACAGCGACCCGTTGGAGAGTATCAATGTCTACCTGTTCACCGAAGGAGGTTCTTATCAGGGTCTGAGCGCCTCTACCGATGCCACCGGCCAGGTGGTGTTCAATCTGCCGGACAAGGCTTACAAGGTGCGGGCGGATTATCTTGGCAGCCAGCACTGGTCTGAGGCATTTACGTATGGTGATACAACCGTGGAAATCGCCCATGGGTACGTCAACCTGCATGTAACCGATATCGGCACCGATGTTGTTAATGCGCCTGTCTACCTTTTCACCACGGCCGGTTCTTACCTGGGCCGGATGCAGCGGACCGATGCCGGCGGCCTGACAGATTTCCTGTTGCCGGCAGGAGCCTACAAGTTCCGGGTGGACACGAACGGCACCCAGTACTGGTCGGATGTGGTCAACATCCTGGCCGACGAAGAGACTGCTGTCGATCTTGCCTTAGATCTGCTGGCTTTGGATGATACCCGCAATCCGCATCCGGAGCGATTTGATGGAAAGCCGCCCAAGCAAGAACCGGTCTTATTGGCATCGTCGATGAGTATCACCGGCATCCTCAACCAGTCGGTGGTTGCAGCCACCGGGCCGGATGCGCTATACTGGTTTATCAATGATCATCTGGGGACGCCCCAGAAGGTGGTTGGTGTGGATCAGGCGGTTGTCTGGGAAGGATCGCAGGAGCCATTTGGCAGTACGACGGTATCGACCAATACAGTGGGGAACAACTTCAGGTTCCCGGGCCAGTACTTCGATACTGAGTCCGGTCTGCACTACAACTACCATCGTTACTATGGTCCTTCCATTGGGCGTTACCTCACTCCTGATCCTATTGGGTTGGATGGGGGAATTAATATCTACCAATACGCCTCCGGGAATCCCATCAATGCAATTGATCTGCTGGGATTAAAACCTTATGATAAATTTCCAACTATGGAAGACGCAGTAACCGATGCACGGAACAATTACTATTACACAAGTTGGAATTTAGACATTGAAATTGGTGGGCCAATTTATCAGCACAAGGATGGAGGTTGGTATTATTCAGACCCTAAATGGGGCGGACAGCATACTGTAGATATTATTTATAATCCAACTAAAATCAAAGGCTGGTGGCATACCCATGGTAAAGACAATCCCGGATATTATGACTTCAAATTCAGTGATAAAGATAAAAGCATCTCTGATGATTTGAATATACCGGGATATCTAATTGATCCGAAGGGAAATATTACAAGATATCCAACCCCAGGGAGCAAACAATGTCCATAAAACATGTTTTTCTAATCATATTCGCGTTACTCTTCTTTTATGGCAAGTCTATAGGAGCGGAACAAAACTTTGTCCCAGATGACGGCTATGTGCCAAACGCTAAGACTGCTAGTATGATAGCCGTTGCAGTATGGATACCGATATACGGCAAAGAAAATATTGAAAAGCAAGCCCCGTATAAAGCAGTTCTTAAAGATGGCATCTGGTATGTGAAAGGTACTTTTAGTAGAGAACCTAAAAAGATGGTAAATAAGAATGGTGAAATACTACATGTAAGAACAGCTGGCGGTGTTGCGCAAGCAGAGATCTCAAGAAAAACAGGTCAGATACTAAGGGTTGCCCATGGAGAATAAAAAGAAGACAGTAATTATTCTCTGACCCCAGAATTTTTCGGGCACTTCGCACTTCGGGGTCGCACCGAGCTATATGCCTTCGGGGTCGCACCGAGCTAACCTATAGAGATAATGCAAGATAAGTTGAAAAAGAGGGTTTAAAACTTGCTTAGATACACCTTTTTGATATCGAAAAGTGCCTTTTAAGGAAATCCGGTCTATGGCACGTGCTTATCGCTATTACATCCCCGGACACATCTACCATTTAACCCACCGCTGTCACAAAAGAGAATTTCTGCTGAAGTTCTCAAAAGATCGTAAGCGCTGGCTTGAGTTGTTGTTCGAAGCCAGGAAACGTTTCAGTCTGAGTGTCTTGAACTATACTGTTACATCCAATCACATTCATCTTCTCGTATTAGACAACACCGGCAAAGACGTTATTCCCCGCTCAATGCAGCTAATCGCTGGGCGCTTAGGCCAAGAATACAATCGCCGTAAGCGCCGAAATGGCGCTTTCTGGGAAGACAGATACCATGCCACTGCTGTTCAGAAAGAAGTGCACCTGATCCAATGTATGGTCTATATCGATTTAAACATGGTGCGTGCGGGTGTGGTAGAACATCCTTGTGAATGGTCTTGGACAGGCTATAATGAAATTCAAGCGCCAAAAACGCGATACCGTCTGATTGATTATCAACGTTTGATGCGCTTACTGAATTTTGAGGACTATGCAGATTTTTCGAGTACCTATCGAAAATGGATTGAGGCCTCTTTAATGAAAAAGCAGTCAACCCGGGATACCCGCTGGACACAGAGTATTGCAACCGGCAGCCAGGCATTTGTAGAAAGAGTCAAGCAGCAGTTAGGAATCACTGCACGCGGTCGGCAGGTTATCGCAAATAAAAGTGAACATCATGAATTGAAAGAGAGTCAAAGGGTATATGCCACTCGGGTCACATCAGTTAATAGTACCAATACGCTAAAGTGGAATGAATTGTCTTGAAAGTAAACCGTTAAACGTTAGAGTACCTATTTCGACCTCAAAAAGTATAACCTAAGACTGAAATAGGACTAGTTTTATGATCTTTTCTCAAAGTTATTAGATAGTTAATTCGGTGCGACCCCAATGTGACCCAGCGTAATAACACCTCTAAAGACGGCTTATTTTTAGAGGTATAATTGGAATAACGTCTAATTACCTCGGCTTGATCTATTTGGCGTTCTCAATAGAAGCAGGCTCGACTTTAGTAGAGCTGGTATTCAGATAAGACTGCCAGAATTTCAATGCCCAGCCTGCCAAAAGGATGGCAATAAGTACAACAAGTAACTTCACGTGCCACTTTCTATCACTGTGTTTTTTCTCGCCGATTATTGTACCGATAGCTTCCGGAGCCAGTAAGACTCGATAAATTCTCACTGGTTTTGATATGTTTTTAACATTCTGCTCTCCGAGATACTCGTATCCCAGCGAAATCTTATTTTCGATCTGATCAAACACGGCGCCAGAGACACAGACACCTCCAGGATCAGCGATACTCTCTACTCTCGCTGCAACATTGACCCCATTGCCGTAGATGCGACCCTGCTCGTGAATCACATCCCCAAGATTAATGCCAATCCGAAACTCCATTTTTCGGTCATCAGATAACGCCGTGTTCCGTTCAGCAATCTTGCGCTGAATATCCACAGCTGCCTGCACAGCATCCACGGCGCTGCTAAATTCTGCCAATAGGTTATCACCAACAGTATCTACAACTCTCCCGCTATGCTCCTTAATACGGTATGACATAATATTGCGGGAATCTTTAAGGGTTTGGAGCGTAGAGATTTCATCCTTAGCCATTAAAAGGCTGTAGCCTTTAACATCAGCAGAAAAAATAGCTCTGAGTTTCCGGGTGGCTTTTTGTTCCGAGGGCATGTGAATCACCTTCTTGTTCGGGGTTTGAAGAAGATGATACGGCTTAGAAAGGTACCGTCAGGCTCAGGAGGAGTTCAGTTGAAGTTTAATTTTTGGTAATTCGATCCAGATCAGATGTGATTTAAGGGTGTTATAAGGCATATACATTATTTCACGAAATGGAGCAAGGGGCAATTGGTCTGGGTCGGGCCACACTAAGCAACTGCCGCTCTTCGGGAGGGCCTTCGGGGTCGCACCGAGCTAACCTTTAGAAATAATTAAATAAGTGTTGAAAAAAGGGTTTGAAACTTTGGTGGCCACTGGACCGTTCAATATGTGCCTTTCTCGCCATCACTGATCTTTTTCAGCCGGCTGTTTTCAAACAGAAGATAGCGGATGAAAGTGGTGGGACCAAAGTTGTAGGTCCACTCTTCCATGCGAATATATTCTTTAGCCAGAAAGGGTTCCCGGTAGCCTTCGCCTTTGCGGTATGGATCGTGTTTATAATAAAAATCCCGCTTGATCCTTTCTTCCTGCCACGATTCGATTGACTCCGGTTCGCCGCATTTGTTGATGACCTGAAATTTTGTATCGCCTTTGGACACAATGCTGCCGCCGCAGCGAAGTCCATATACAGGCTGGACGCTGCAAATTAGCATAAGGCCTATGAGTAAACCTAATCGGTTGGGGTGCAGTTTCATTTCAAGCCCCTTCTGGTAGGATACTGAATCCCGCAAAATGTAGCTGCTGCGTCTGGTTTGTTTGGCAGTTCAACAAGAAATATAGTGGTCAACCTTCTTATTGATAAAATGGATCAGGTGTGCCGCTTGTCAATATGCAGCAACTGGTTCATCAGGGTCGCACCAAGATAAGCTATAGATAATTCAGGTAATGTTTGGAGTCTTTAGCCGTTTATAGAGCCAATATGGTCTTATTTATTATTGAAAACGTTCATATTGGTAGATTTAGTTTGGCCCGAGCACATCGACATTACATCCCAGGACAAATCTGGCAACCGTCTATGCCGCACAAATTCCCGGACAAGCCTCACTCACCACTGCCACAAAAGGGGTGACCTTCGTGGAACATTGGGGACGAAATTAAGTAAATAAGGTGTCCTGGAAAATAACCTTGAAGTTTACTGAATTTATAAAATAAGGAACGCCCCGATTACCCAATGTTCAAACCGGTGATCAATGCGATAATAGTCCGTTTCATAACCACCGGTTCTATCTCACTCCGTCAATCCAGCAATTTCTGCATCCCTCTGACGATGGTTTTCCTCTTTGATCCGTTGGATTTCTTGGCGCAACCGGTCTCCTGTGACCCTACCGCTATTGCTGCGCATGAAGGTGTTCACCTCCTGTTGGTACTTCAGGCGGTATTGCTCTTCTATATCCATTACCTTTTTTTCATAGGGTGTTGCGTTTTCATATCGCCGTTTCTTATCTTGCTCAAATGCCCAAGCCCGGGTGGTGATTTTTAGGCGTCCGCGTTGATAGGGAATAAACTTCTCATCGAATTCACCTATGTAATCTCCAGACTCATAAGTCGCTATCAAGCGCTCATACCAGTCTTTTGACTTGCCCAGATCCCGTTTCAGCCAGGGCCTGCCTTTATAGTAACCCAGCGCCAGGGCTTCCATGGCCCGTAGATGATGCTGTTCGGCTGCTGCCGTAAGATAGGAGAGGCCTTTTTCGGGGTTGGTCCTCATGATGCCTGCTTGCCGCTCGAAATAGGTTACCAGCTGGTATTGTGCCTCGGCGTGGCCATTATCGGCAGCTTTCTCAATCCAATGGATCCCTTGCTGTCGATGGCCTGGCCGGCCGCTGACCATCAATTGCCGCCCGAGCTGATATTGTGCCTGTGCATCTCCTCCGGCGGCTTTTCTTTCCAGCGATTGCGGGGATTCGTAGACGCCACCGGACAAATCGATGAGGCGATCGTAGTACTTGAGCTGTCTGCGCCAGTATTGCGCTTTGGCCGGGTCAGGTATCAATCCGTCGCCGCCATGGGCATAGATCGCCACCAGGCGTTCCGTCAATTCCCTGGATTTGAGCAGGTCCACGGGATAGCCAAAGCGGCCATTCTGATAGGCAGGTGCCACATATGCCATGGCTCCCGGATGGTTGGCCGCCACCGCCTTGTCCCACCAGCCACGTCCCCTTTCATTGTCGACCTCGATCCCGTTGCGGCCGAACAACATCAGTTTCCCCAACTCAAAAAAAAGTTCCGGGTCTTCTGCCTGCGCCGCTTTTTCCAGTAGTTCGATGCCTTTTGCAACCGTCTCCCTGGCGGGTCTCACCGCCCGCACCAACGCCCAGCCGATCTGTTTAAGGGCCTCCGGATCACCCCGAGCAGCCCGATCATCCAGCTCGCGGATCTGCTCTGCCCGGGCCTTGCGTTCAACCGCCAGGGATTCGTTTTGACCAAGGCCGTATTTGCCTTTCCGATAGCCCTCTTCGATCAGGGTCAGCAGCGCGATGGCCTTTTTCGGATCGTATGGAAAGCCATCGGCCCCTTTTTCATACCGCCAGGCCAGTTCCTGCATGGCGTGTCCGTGTCGTTGCTCCGCCGCACCTTCCCACAACTGCTGCGCTTTCCCGCTATCCTCCTCGTAACCCAGATCGGTGTTGCCGAATATATAGTATTTCCCAAGAATGTACTGGGCCTCTCCATAGCGGTTGGCCGCTGCCTGCTCCAGCCAGTATCGCGCCTGCGGGTTGGTTTGGGATTTCAGGAATGCCCGGAAAAGCAGGTACTGGGCTTCGGGGATATTGTTTTCGGCGGCAACTTTCAACCAGCGCTGCCGTTCTTCCCGGGTGGGCGCCGTTTCGGCCAGTAGCATGGCCGCTTCTTCATGGCCCTGCTCAGCCGCCAGCCGGAGAAGCCCGAAATAGCTATAATCGCCCTGGAATTCCGAACCCGGGTGGGCTTTGATAGCCACAGCGAGCCTGAACTGGGCGGAAGCCGTCCCGAAATCAGCCAGCGGTCTGACAAAAAACAGGATTCGGTGCGTCCAGCATAAACCGACCAGCAGGATGGCGCAGGCGCCAGCCAACAGTATTTTGCGTGCCCGCTTGAAACGGTGCCATCTATCAGCGGAGAGGGCAACCATCTCAGAGGCCAGGAGGTGTTGGCTGGCAAGCAGTCCGACCACGAAAATGGCAAGGCACACGAAATAGACCGAAGCCGCCATGGCCGGGATTCGAAAATCACCCAGGAGCCGTATAAAATCGAAGAGCGTGTAGGAGGTGGACTGGTTGTGACCCCCAGTCACATATATGGGAAGCATGGCCAGCCCGAAACCGACCGCCGTTAGAATTGCCATGGCTGTGGACCGAAACACGGGTTTCGGTATACGTATGAGAGCCTGCATGATCAACCAAGCCAGGCAATAGCAGAGCAGACCGTATACAAAAGAGGCCAGAAGCAACACGGAACCGTAGGTAAGGGAACCTTGGCCAGTGTCAAAGAGGCCCATGAGCGCGATTACCAGAAAAAAGCTCGGCGGGGCCAATCCGGCGGCCACAAAGAAAAACCAAGGGACCGGTAGCAGGTGAAACAGGACGAGAAAAAAGTGCCAGCAGATGATGCTGCGCTCTGAGGGGGAACCCTTCTTTGGATTGTTTGGATTAAAAGGTCTCATGTTGTTCCGGTGGCTATGCTACCACCAATGTTCGATAACCTCATGTACGCATGTATTCAATACAAGAGACAAATCCCTATGCAAAAGGCATACATCATAGTGAGACAACAGCCAAGAATTTCTGGGTTTGCTCCGGGCTTCTCCTCTGGATTTCTCCGGGTTCGCACCAAACTAACCTATAAACATGATGGGACAAATGTTGAAAATAGGGAGGGCTTAAAGCTTGCTCAGATGCTTCTCTTTGCCAAAATCAAAAAAGACCATGGCAAGCGGCTAACCGAAATACATTTTAGGGGATCTGGGGTCGGGGCACATCCGGGGTCTGGGGTCGCGGGATCTGGGGTCGCCCATAAAGGGCGTGTCAATCTGGCGGCGAGGGTATTAAATGGTTAATTCGGTGCGACCCCAATGGACAATGGAAGGAACAACAAGTTCGCGTGACCCGACCCCAGTGCATTGCTCAAAATTATGTTGCAATTTGACAATATAGTGTTAACAAGTACATATCCGGCCATAAAAACCAACGTCCCGCCAATCTAAAACCCCTCACCCGCGTACCGCCACATCCGGGCGGTGTAAAGGCGGTCATATGAAACTTGCAAAAATCATAATACTCACAGGGCTGGTTTTGTTTTTGGCCGCACCAATGGTCAGTGCCGAACGTTCCCTGTGGCTTACACCTAAAGACCTGCAAGGCAACTACATTGAGGATGCTTATGTAGGGAAAAACGCCGACCCATGGCTTCGCAAAAGTTACGTGTTGGGGGCCGATCCCTTTTTGCTGGAGATCTCTAATCAAAGCCGGGGTAAGGGAAAGAAGGACAAGACTGCCAAAAATGTACATCTGGTTGTGGCCATCAACGACCCCTCCAAACTCGTTAAGATAGTAGTGGGTGGACAGGAATTCCTGCGTCAGGATTTTGAAGACGAAGACGTGTACGGTACTCCGAAACTTGCCAGTGGCCGGCGCATGCCTAAACACGGTATTTTTCCTACCTGGTTTTTGGAAGTAGCCGTCGGGAATATTGCCCAGTACGAGGCCGTCGATTTGGAGATTTGGGTTTACGGCGAAGAAGGCTTGATGGTCCATTTCGATGCTTATGGGAAGGGCCGCCCTAAAAAGTGTAAGGGCAAGAAGCACCATAAATATTGCGATTGGAAATCCCACCACAAATACTGCAAGGACAAGTCACACCATAAACATTACAAGGGCAAGTGGCATCACAAGTATTACAAATGGAAGCACCACCACAAATATTGCCATTCTCATAAGACCTGTTTTCGTGATGTTTTCAACCCCTTCTCACACGACGTGACGGTTGTAATAGAAGAAGCGATACCACTGCCGGTGTGTGAGCTATCTCAGTTTTTAATCGAGTTGAGTCCCGCCACCATTAATTTGTCGATACCCGATGAGATTTTGAGCGGATCGTTTGCTATCAGTGTGTCGGCCCCGGACGAATGCAGTTCTGAAGAGTTGGATTTAAGTTTAAGTGCAGATCTGCCAGTATTTTTATTGGAGGGGGAATTCGAAAGGCCGGTCTTTACTACTGTTACAGCAGAACAGAATGGCCAAATTTCGGGTAATACTATATCGTGGGGATCTTTAGTCTTACCAGGCACATTCCAGTTTGAAGCACAACTTAATGTAAGTGTGACCACGAACGTTTATTCAATTGAGGTTCAATTGGAAGATTCTGTGAGTGGTGAAACTGTTTCCGCGGATCCTATTGAAGTAGACATAACGGGGGGCGGAGTGCCAGTACCTCAATAAATCTGACCTTAAAAAACATGATTAACAAAAAAGGGTTGGCCTGCGCCAACCCTTTTCTTATTGCTTTGCCATTCCAATGGGGTCGCACCGAGCTAACCTATAAGCAATATGGAGAATATGCTTAGAAAGAGGCATTATTACTTGCTTAGCTACACCTTTTTGATATCGAAAAGTGCCTTTTAAGGAAATCCGGTCTATGGCGCGTACATACCGCTATTACTTCCCCGGGCACATTTACCATCAGCCTTCGCTTCTCAAGCTTCTGTCTTCGCTCATGGAGCTTCCATCCTCGCTCATAGAGCTTCCATCTTCGCTCATAGAGCTACGCCGGACAAGACGCCGGACAAGACGCAGGACATGTCGCTGCACAGGTACGTCAGCGCCCTACGGGCTCCTCAAAACAAGCCGCAAATCAAGTCTAACCCGTCGTTTTTTAATAAGATCGTTTCTCCTAGACGTATGCATTGACAAAATTATCACATTTTGATTTATTTCCCCAAGATTTGGTCAGCATTGGCCAAGTTCCTACCTGCATTACGCGGATCAACTCAACTATCGGGCGAAGTTGATCATGAATAGATAGTTAAAACAATATGATCGATTATTTGCTGGAGAGGTAAATCTATAAGGGATGATGTGCAGCCCGAGTTGTGTCGTGCGTTCGCTATGCCCGCGCCGGCAGGTTATTTTCGAGCGAACACCCCCCCTAAAATATGGGCCTGGCATTAAACGTCTTTACTTGCGACGCCTCACCAGTCACGTTTGAATTGGATGTGCTCACAATACTGTGCCTTGAGATGCCATATACGAGGGTCTCTGGATGCCGCCGTATTTGAATTTCAGCTTGTCTGCCCATTCAATCAACAACAAAAATAAGTGTGAGCGTCACAATCGGTTAGCTGTTCCCGTTTGCCATAGGAGCACTGGTTGCGATGGTATGGAACGTACCGCAGGGGTAAAATGTAAAAATGGTTCACTCAAAGAAGCATCACCACTGGAAACCTACCTATAGTAAAACCTTCCGTAAAATCATGGCACCTCGCATTAGATGGTGCTTGATTTTAGTAATACTTGGTTTCATCCCTCTATTTCTTTTAAGCTGCGGATCAGCCACGGATAGTGACAAGGCGTCCTACCAAAAGCCACTGCAAATTCGCTATGGCTTCACGGTGACCAATACAACGAATCAGCTGGTGCGGGATGTTCGGCTACGGGCTTTTGCGCCCATGGGCCAAACCACCACCCACAAGCGCATCAAGACGATTGCCTCGCATTCCTTCGATGAACTGGACGACGGCGCAGGTAACCCTGTTCTGGTTTTGCAACTTGGTGATTTGCCACCCTATGCTTCCCGAGTGGCCACCATTGTGACCGACCTGTTGGTGGCGAGGGAACCAAATCGGGTAGAAGCCAAAAATGAGAACGCATTCAAGACGGCGGAAAAGTATGTGGAGTCCGATCATCCGGCGGTGATTGATCTGGCGCACAGATTGAAGCAAGGCGATGTGCACGCAACTGCCCGGAACGTCTTCGATTGGGTGGCAGGCAATCTCAAATACAGCGGCTATCATAAAAATCCCCGGGGTGCCTTACAGGCGCTGAAAAAACGCCAGGGGGATTGTACCGAGTTTATGGATGTGTTTATCGCGCTGTGTCGTGCCAATGGCATCCCCGCCCGCGGACTGGGCGGCTATATTTGCAACCGGAATACGGTTCTGAAACCGGCCGGCTACCATAACTGGGCCGAATTCTACGACGGACGCACCTGGCGTTTGGCTGACCCGCAAAACAAGGTGTTTTTGGCAGGTCAGGGCGACTACATCGCAACCCACGTGATCCGGGGGCCGGCCGGATTATATGCCCGTAATGCGATCCAGTACGAGGCGGCGGGCCAGGGGATAACGGTGCAGATGAATATTCTCTGACCGTTGCGCCGCAGCTCAAAGCAACACCATAAAAAGATATCCCGGAGATGTGCATGTCTCATTCAATTAGCAATAAAAGTTCCAACCGGAGGGATTCCATGGGGAAGGTGAATGATCATCAATGGCCATCAGTGAAATTCCTGACGTGCTTTGCCGTCGTTTTGATCCTGTGCCTGATGCTGTTTCAACCGGTTGTATCTCTGGCCGCCGAGACGGTATGTGCCGAGGTTAAAATCGAGGTCAGGCAGGAGTTGACCCTGGAACGGCAGGCTTTCGATGCCCATATGCGGATTAACAACGGGCTGGCCCACGTCAGCCTGGAAGACGTGAATGTAGCGGTCTCTTTTGCCGATGCCCAAGGCAATACCGTCCTGGCCACCTCGGACGCCGGCAACACCGAAGCCCTTTTCTATATTCGTATTGACAGCCAGACGAATATCGATATTGCGGGCGGGACCGGCAGCGTGGCCCCTTCATCTTCGGCCGATATCCACTGGCTGATTATTCCCAATCCCGGGGCAGCCAATGACAGACCGGACGGGACCCTGTACTACGTCGGGGCTACTTTGAGTTATACGATCGGCGGCGACGAAAATGTGACGGAAGTCACCCCGGATCATATCTACGTGAAACCCATGCCGGAATTGGGTTTGGACTATTTTTTACCGTATACCGTCTATGGCGATGACGCCTTTACGACTGAAATCGAAGAACCGGTGCCGTTTGCCTTGGGCCTGCGGATAAAAAACAACGGCCAGGGGGCAGCCCGTCAATTGAAGATAGACTCCGGCCAGCCGCAGATCATCGACAACGAACAGGGCCTGCTGGTCGGGTTCGTGATCAATAGCAGCGAGGTCAACGGCCAGCCGGCTACCAATAGCCTGAAGGTCGACTTGGGCGATATCCTTTCCGGCCAGGCCGCCACGGCCCGCTGGATCATGACCTGTACCCTGTCGGGCAGCTTTACTGCCTTTGACGCGGATTTTTCACATTCCGATGAGCTTGGCGGGGAGCTGACCTCCCTGATCAAGCAAGAAGATATCAATACCCATTTTTTAGTGCGGGATGTTCTCGTGGATCTGCCGGGAAGAGATGCCATCCGTGATTTTCTGGCCAAGGAGAACCCAGCCAGCCCGGTCTATCGTGTTTATGAATCCGACAGCAGTGATACGGAAGTCGTGGACCGTTCCAGCGATGCCGGGTTGAGCCTGAACGGGGTAAGCGGCAGCGAGTCTACCTATACACTCTCCATTCCCGCACCGGCAGCCGGATTCATGGTTTTACGCCAGCCTGATCCCTTCAATGGCCAGAAAATTATAAAAGAGGCGGTTCGTTCGGACGGCAAGCGCATCAAATCTGAAAATGCCTGGTTGTGGAAACGGCGTAAACCCGACCAGTCCTGGGAGCACTTCGTGTATCTGTTCGATGCGAATTCCACCGGCAGTTACACCCTGGTGTTCGACGCCGCCACCGCCTTGCCCCACGCGCCCGAGATTTTACCGGTGGCTGACTTGAGCGGTGTGGAAGAAGAGCACCTCTTCTTTACCGTTTCGGCGACCGATGCGGATGGGACGTTTCCATTGCTGTCTGCCACGCCCTTGCCGGCCGGGGCGGCCTTCAACGACCTGGGGGATGGGACCGGCACGTTTAGCTGGACGCCGTCCGTGGGCCAGGCGGGTGGATATGTCTTGACCCTGCGGGCCACCGACGGGGACTTGACCGATACGCAGCGAGTAGAGATCACTATCAACGCCGCATTCGACTCGGATGGCGATGGTTTGCCGGATGAATGGGAGATGACCCATTTCGGCACCCTTGCCCGGGACGGCTCCGGTGATTATGACGGCGATGGCATTTCAGACCTGGCGGAATACCAGCTTGGCCTGGACCCCGGCCGCGAGAACTATGGTCCCACCGTCCCGGTGATTCTTGCGCCTTTCGACGGGGGCGAGGTCAATCTGCTGACCCCGGAACTGCGCATTGAAAACAGCACGGACCCGGATGGGGATATCCTGACCTACCAGTTTGAAGTCTTCGAAGACGCCGGGCTTACCAACCAATTGGCAGGTGCGGCCGATGTGGTGGCCGGGACCGACACGACCTCCTGGCCGGTTGACACTGCGCTGGCCGACAATGCGGCCTACACCTGGCGGGTAAGGGCCTTTGACGGATCGGCCTACAGTCTGTGGGCCTATGGCCGTTTTTTCGTGAATACCGCCAATGACTGGCCCGCCGGTGTTCAGGTCAGCTACCCGGCCGACGGACGCCAGGTCGCCGGGCTTACACCACAGCTTGAGGTTGCAACGGCCCGCGATGTTGACCAGGATGCCCTCGACTATACATTCGAGGTCTATGCGGACAGCAATCTGACCACGCTGGTCACCTCCGGCCCGGGTACTGCACAGAACAATCGGGTGGACTGGACAGTGCCCCAGGCACTTGCCGATGGAGCCACCTACTATTGGCGAGTAATCATCGAAGATGAACACGGGGCTCTTAGCGAGGCCGGGCCTTTTTCCTTCCAGATCGATACTACCAATCAACCGCCTGCAATGCCCGCCATCGACGCACCTGCCGATGAGGTTGCCGATACCAGCGTTGACCTACTGGTAGTAAACAGTATCGATCCGGAAAACGACCCGCTGACCTATTTCTTTGAAATCGACACACAACCGACCTTTGACAGTCCTGATAAACAGTCCTCGGCTGCACTCGCCGCTGGCGATACCACGACCGCCTGGTCGGTAACGGGGCTGAATGAGGACACAGAATATTTCTGGCGAGTCAAAGCCCACGACGGCGCGGCTGACAGCCCCTGGGTTTTCAGCAGCTTTTTTGTCAATTCAGCCAACAATGCGCCTTTGCAGGTGACATCGAAAAATCCAGGCGATCTGGCCTGGTCGGACGTATTGGCCCCAAACCTGGAAGTGACTGTCGCACTCGATTCAGACGGAGATACGCTCTCCTATCGGTACGAGGTTTACGAAGATCCGGATCTGGCCACGCTGGTGCTCGACGGCGAGGAGACCCTCGCGCAATGGACAGTTTCTTCCGACTTGTCCGATAACAGCCGTTACTATTGGCGCGCCCAGGCCGTGGACGAGCACGGCCTGGCCGGGGCGTGGATGGCGCCGGCGACCTTTTTCGTCAAAAAGGCAAAAACACCCGAATTTGTCGAAGTAACTGTATCCACGGATAGCGGCACGCCGGTTTCCGATATTAAGGTTTATGCATTCACAGCCGCCGGGGCCTACACCGGCCTGAACGCCAGGACGGACGCTGCGGGCCTGGCTTTGTTTACACCGGAGGCATTCAGTGCCGGCGATTTCAAATTCCGGGCGGATTACCTCGGCGGGCAATTCTGGTCTGCTGATGCCGACATACCCGGCACTTACAGCATCGATGTGGTGATTGCGGTTGAAACCGTGGCCATTACCGCCACCACGGCAGCCGGTCCGGCTGAAAACATTACGGTCTACGTTTTTACGGACAGCGGCGCTTATCTGGGAATCAACGGTAAAACCAGTTCCGCGGGAGAAGTGACCTTCGTGCTGCCATCCGGAGCCGATTATAACTTTCGGGCCGATATCATGGGCAGTCAATACTGGTCCGGCCTGGTGCCCGTCGCCGAAGGGGCCACCAATCAATTCGGCGTGGATGGCGGCGGTGGCCTTTTGACCATTGCGGTCAAAGAGGACGCCGTTACGGACCTGGAAGGCATCCGGGTCTACCTGTTCTCGGAAGGCGTAAGTTATCTCGGCCACAATTTCTTAACGGGCGCCAATGGGCAGGTCGCATTCCAGGTGCCCGCAGGCGCCTATAAAGTCCGGGCCGACTACCTGGGCTATCAATTCTGGAGCGAGGCCATCACGGTCGCAGATGACCTGACCCGCGATCTTGTGATTCCGCACCATGATGTAACCGTGACAGTCAGCGGCCTGTTCGATGGCACGGCCGAACCGCTCGATGGCCTGCGGCTTTATCTCTTTACCCCGCAAGGCGCCTACCTCAACCGCAACTTTACTACCGACGGGCTTGGCCAAGCAGTAATCCACCTGCCCGAGCAGACCTACAAGGTCCGGGCCGATTACCTGAACCAGCAGTTCTGGTCCCCGGATTTTACGGCTGAGAATGCCGCTGTTGATATTGCCATGGCCGAGGCCCAGGTCTCGGTTGGCTGGGGGGCCAGTTATCTCGAAGGCGTATCGGTGTATGCCTTCACGGCGGCAGGGTCTTATCTGAACCTGAACCATATAACGGACAGTAGCGGTCAGGTGTTTTTTCGGCTGCCGGCCGCCGGGGCCTACAAATTCCGCGCGGACTACCAGAGCAGCCAGTACTGGACCGACGAAACCGTGCTCACGGCCGACCTGGTCAATCCGGTGGAGATTTCCACGGGCGGGGGCCAGTTCATCTTTACGGTCCTGAAAAATGAGACCGATCCCCTGGTAGGCGCAAACTGCCACGTATTCAGCGAGTCCGGCGCCTATTTCGGGGTCTATGGCCCGACCAGCAGTGATGGCGAGGTGACGTTTGATCTGGCCGAAGGCAATTACAACATCCGGGTGGACTATCTCGGCTACCAGTTCTGGAGCCCGCTGTACGATGTGCCGACCACCCTGGAGGGGGTGTTTACGATCCCCCATGAGAATGTGACCATCACCGTGAGCGGAACATTCGCTCCTACTGCTGACCCACTGGCAGGTCTCACCGTTTACCTGTTTACCCCCGAAGGCGCCTATCTGAACCGCAACATGCTAACCGACGTAAATGGCCAGGTGGTCTTCAATCTGCCGGATCAACCCTACAAGGTCCGGGCGGATTATCGGAACCAGCAATTCTGGTCGGAACCGTTCAACCAGACGGACACCCCGGTCGATATTCCCCTGGCCGATGTTGAGGTGACCGTCACCGGTTACGGCCAGCCGCTCACCGGGGTGTCGGTGTATGCGTTTACCGCGGCCGGAGCCTATCTCAATCTGAATGCGGTCACGGATGTCAACGGCGAAGTCCTCTTTCGTCTACCGGCTGAGGGGACTTACAAATTCAGGGCCGATTACCAGGGCAGCCAATTCTGGACCGCAGAGATGACACTCTGGGCTGATCAGGTGAATCCCGTGGAGTTGTCCACCGGCGGCGGACCGTTCGTGTTGAATGTGCTCAAAGGGCCGGATGTGGCCCTGGCCGGCGCTAAATGCTACGCGTTCACCGAAACCGGGGCCTACCTGGGGCTCAACGATGTCACCAGCAGTGAAGGTCAGGTCTCCTTCGACCTGGCGGACGGCACCTACAAATTCAGGGTGGATCATATGGGCTATCAGTTCTGGACCCCGGAGGTCACGCTGCCCGGGACATCGGCTGAGACCTTACCCATACCGCATAAGGATGTGACCCTCACAATTAACAGCCTCTTTGACGGGACTCCCGCGCCGCTGGCCGGTATCAAGGTCTATTTGTTCAAGCCTTCAGGGGCCTACATGAACCTCAACCAGACTACCGATGCTTTCGGGCAGGTGATGTTCAATCTGCCGGATCAACTCTACAAGGTCCGGGCCGATTACCGCAACCAGCAGTTCTGGTCCGGCGAGTTCACCCAGGCGGACACGCAGGTAGATGTGCCCATGGCCGATGCCCAAGTGACGGTTACCGGGGCCGGAGAGAACCTGGCCGGTGTCAAGGTATATGCGTTCACCGCCACAGGGGCCTACCTGAGCCTGAACCAGACAACCGCCGCCGACGGCACCGTGGTGTTCCGCTTGCCGGCAGGTGATTATAAGTTCCGGGCGGACTACCAGGGCAGCAAGTACTGGACGGATGAGACCCCCCTGGCCGCAGACCAGGTAAACCCCGTGTTAATCGACACGGGCGGCGGCAGGTTTGACCTGACAGTGCTGCGCGATGGGGCAGAACCCTTGGCGGGGGCACGCTGTTACGTGTTCAGTGAATCCGGCGCCTACCTGGGGTTGTCCGGGCCGACGGATGAGAGTGGGTGGATCGCGTTCACCCTGGCTGACGGCAAGTACAAGTTCCGGGTGGATCACCTAGGCTATCAGTTCTGGACGGCGGTGCAGACCGTGCCGGACACCCTCGCAAGCGATTTCCTTATCCAGCATCAGGACATAAACATTACGGTCGAAGGTTTATACCAGGTTTCCGAGCCGATAGCAGATGCAACCGTCTACCTGTTTACTCCGGCAGGTGCCTATCTCAACCAGAATATAGTCACAGATATCAATGGCCAGGTTTCTTTTAGTCTGCCTGACCGGGAGTACAAAGTCCGCGTCGACACCCTCGGCAACCAGTTCTGGTCGGATGTGTTCGAGTTCGTCGATACCACGGTGACCATCGATCGGGGCGTGGCCCGGATTCAGGCCCAACGCAGTGGTGTGGATGTGGCCGGGGCCACTGTCTACCTCTACCGCGATACAGGGGCCTATCTCTCCTGGACCGAAACCACCGACGAAAGCGGCATCGCGGAGTTTTTACTGCCCGATCGCTCCTTCAAGGTCCGCGTGGACGAGGGTGGCAGCCAGGTATATTCAGATGTCTTCACCATATTACCGGGAACGGAAATCGATGTAACAGTGAGTCTGGATTAAACAATGCAACACAAAGTTTTTATAGCTACATTCGGCGCATTTTTCTTGATCGTAATGGCTTTGCCTGTATGGGCCGGGGAAAATGATTTCTTGCTGTCGGTTGATGAAGCGGTATGGCAGACGCGCAAGAGCCGGGCGCACCTGGTGGATGTGCGACCCCCGGAAGAATTTACCAAAGTCAGTATTCCCGGGTCTCTCAATATCCCGCTGGTGTTTGTCAAAACGAAACCGTACCTAAAATCAAAAACCATTATTCTGGTCAATGCCGGGTTTGCGAGAAGCAAATTACAGGCGGAATGCCGGCGACTCAACAAACGGGGCTATCAGGCCTACATCCTTGCCGGAGGGCTGCTTGCCTGGCACGAAAAAGGGCAGGTGTTGCGAGGCGACCTGACGCGATTGATAGCTTACACACTCTTGACGCCGGCAGTGGTATACCAGGAGGCGGAGCAGTCCAACTTCATCTTTATCGATGTCTCCCCGGAAAACGCTGCCGAAAAACAAGTACTCCCCGGTGTCGTGTTCAAAATTCCCTTTGATTTCCGGCAAAACGTAAATCTGGATTTGAAGCAAGCTTTAGGAAAAGCAGTAAAAAAGGTGCCTACCGGCCGTATGATCGTATGCAACCGGTCCGGTAAGGGTTATGCCGCAATCCGTGGGGGTGTGAACGGCATTGACGGAAAACCGGTTTTCTATCTGGAAGGCGGTTGGCAGGCCTATGAACACTATACGGACCATTACGCCCGCCTTTACAAGTCCCGGGAGGAACGCCTCGAGCGTACCTTCTGCAACAACTGCGGGCCCGTAGAAAAACCCAGTGGGACTGATGATTAAATAGAGATCCGGTATTCAGAAGTTCAGGTGTCCGGGTTAACCCGCTTAGATTGCTTTGCACGTCAGAATTGAAGAAACGGTATTCACCTTAATTGCAGGTTGAGGAGAGAAACATAGTGAACGGTCGTGTCGATCAAAAATTACTGTCAAAAGCAAAGAAGGCTGCTCTGATGAAGATGAATTCCAGCTTGAAGACTTTGTGGATAACGGCATTTTGCATGGCGGTGGTGCTCTTGCCGGCGGTTAACCCGTCTCATGCCGGCATCAATGATGGCCTGGTGCTCTATATGCCCTTTAGCGGTAATGCCCAGGACCAGAGCGGTAACGATTATCACGGGACCGTAGATGGTGCCACCTTGGCTGTTGACCGCTTTATGAACTCGGACAGTGCCTATAGCTTTGATGGCGCAACCAGCACCATAGCCCTGCCCCAGGCCCAATACTCCGGTGAAGGGTTTACATGGTCATTTTGGGCAAAAACGAGTTTTGACAATTCATATCGGACCTTTTTTCAAATTCCGGGTATGTTGTATTTGTACTATTTCAGCGATGACTTGAAAATATACGGCACCAATGGCGGTTTGGAACGAAGCATTCCGGATGTGATCGAACAAGATCAATGGATCCACTATGTGTTTCAATACAACGCCGGTGAACTGAAATTTTATAAAAACGGAACATTCTTTTCATCCGTATACATAGATGTCGGCCCTGAGCCCAGACTTGCAACAATAGGCAGCAATGACCCGACTTACTTTCACAACGGCAGTATCGACGATTTAAGAATCTATAACCGCTCACTCTCGCAAACAGAAATTCAACAACTCTACGATGAAAATGATCAGGATCATGATCTGGTTCCGGACAATCAGGACAATTGCCCGGATATCTTCAATCAAACACAGGCCGATACCGACAGCGACGGAATCGGAAATGTTTGCGATCCTGATCATAATGATGGTTTGGTACTGTATATGCCCTTCAACGGCAATGCCCAGGATCAAAGTGGCAACGAGTATCACGGGACCGTGGAGGGCGCCTCCTTGGCAGTTGACCGCTTTTTCACTCCGGACAGGGCCTATAGCTTTGATGGCGCAACCAGCACCATAACCCTGCCCCAGGCCCAATACTCCGGTGAAGGGTTTACATGGTCGTTTTGGGCCAAGACCAATTTCGACAATTCATACCGGACCTTTTTTCAAATTCCAGGCATGTTGTATTTATACTATTTCAGCGATGACTTGAAAATTTACGGCACCGATGGCAGCGGTTCGACCGGAGAGCGAACCATTGCCGATGTTATCGATCCCGGCGAATGGATTCACTATGCATTTCAATACAACACAGGTGAACTGAAGTTTTATAAAAACGGAACATTCTTTTCGTCCGTAAACATAGATGTAGGCCCCAATCCCAGAATTTCAACGATAGGCAGCAATGACCCGACCTACTATCACAACGGCAGTATCGACGATTTTAGAATCTATAACCGCTCACTCTCGGAAACAGAAATTCAACAGCTCTATGATGAAGATGATCGGGATCATGATTTGGTTTCGGACGATCAGGACAATTGCCCTGACACCTACAATTCCGACCAGGCGGATACAGATACGGATGGCATTGGCGATGTCTGCGATTCGGACAGTTTCGTACTGCTGATTCAGAGCGACACAACCGATGGAAATACTGAATTCTCGGACTCCAGCAACAGTCGGCATTCGATAACAGCCGCCGGGAATGCCCAACATAGTACCGTTCAGAAGAAATTCGGCAGCAGTTCGATTTACCTGGATGGCAATGGGGATTATCTCAGTGCCCCGGACAGTGAAGACTGGAACCTTGGAAACAGTGACTTCACGCTGGATTTCTGGATATTCCCGTACGCTTCCAGCGGCCCGAATGTCATAGGCCAATGGCAGACTGAAGGCGCTGCAAATTTAGGATGGATTGTCTATCAGAATGACAATAACGGCAAGATAGGGTTTGCCTGGTCGGTCAATGGTATTGACTACCTGCTCTGCGAAAGTACAACAAGCAGCTTAACACTAGAGCAGTGGCAGCATATCGCGGTTGTCCGGGACAATTCTTCAGGCAAAATTAGGATGTACAAAGATGGCAACATTGTTGCCGAATCCACTATTCAGCAAACAGATACCTTACACAACTCAACATTGCCTTTGACCATAGGCCAAAGAACCGGACCAGGTACCTATGCAGTGCATGGCTATCTTGACGAAATCCGGATATCTAAAGGCGTTGCCCGCTGGACCCAGGATTTTACCCCGCCGACTGCTCCTTACCGGGAGCGTCAGCCAACCCTTACCGCCGTCATCAATGCAGCTAAGATCGATACCGATTTGGTTGACTTCCCGATTTTGATTAAGCTCTCCGAACAGTCTGGCGAAAACGATTTCAATGCAAAGAATTTTCTGGATGTAATCAACCCATATCCGGTGACCCAGAATACGGCTTTTTTGTTGAACAACGATACGGATGCTTCTGCCAATGCCTATCCCGTAAGCATAAATGGCGGAACGTCCTTCAACGATGGCTGGGCGGTTTTTGACGGTATAGATGATTACCTGCAAGTGGACAATCCGGATGGTTGGGCATTCGGTACCGATGATTTTACGATCGACTTCTGGTTTAACAAGTCGACCTCGGAAAGACAACATGCTTTAGGTATGGGAGGCGGTTCAGAATCGAATATTCAATTTGATTTTGATGATCCATACGAAGGCGGCACGGGTATATGGGTCTTCTGGAACGGTGTCGGCTATACAAAGCTAACCCACGGCGCACTGGGTGAATTCAGCGATGGCAAAGATCATCACGTAGCTTTTGTGCGTTACCAGGATATAGTCTCCCTCTATGTCGATGGCAAGCTGGTCGACAGCATGAATTACTCGGATCCGATCAACATTGTGGGTGATACGGTAATTGGCACCCATAGCCCCACCAGGCCGGAATTGAATTGGGATGGACGCATTAGAGCGGTTCGGATTACCCAAGGGGCTGCGCTATGGGCATCCGAGTTCACGCCGCCGCCGGCAGACCCCAGAAATGCCCTGGAAAATATCTCCATTCGGGATTCAGCGGGCGACAATTGCTTTGCCGAGGTCGAAAGTTATGACCCCGTTCAAAATGAGGCCGCCCTGTGGGTCCGGGTGCCGCAGGTAAGCGCCACCGCGGAAACCACGGTGGATATTGTCTATGATCCGAAGAACAATGGTAATTCCGCCTTCGTCGGCACTACGGCTGATGCCATCCCCTTTCAAATCGCGGTAGATATCGGCGCGCCCGGGACCAACGGGTCGACCACCGCGGACCGGCCCTGGGTAATCAAGGATGGCGACCAGTATAAGATGTGGTACTCGGGTTACTGGTCCGACCACTATGGGATTCTCTACGCGGAATCCAACGACGGACTGACTTGGACCAATCACCAGGTCGCATTCCATTATGGATTCCAAGGGCAATACGACAGCGACCGGGCATTCAGTCCGGTTGTGATCAAGGAAGATAATACTTACCGGATGTGGTACTCCGCCTACGACGGTTCCACCTGGCGGATCCTGCACGCCGAATCAGTGGACGGCATAACCTGGACGAATCCGCAACTGGTCCTGAATTACAACACCCAGGGGACCTACGATACGCTTAACGTTGTCTACCCCAGTGTGGTCAAGACAGATTCCGGATACCGAATGTGGTACCAGGCATCAGACGGTGGTACTCGGCGCTTTCTGACGGCCGAGTCTACCGACGGCATCGCCTGGACCGGGTACCAGCTTGCGATGGAGACGGGCGGACAGGGGCAATATGATGCCACGGATCTTTCTATGCCCCGGGTGTTGCAGACTGATAGCGGCTATACCATGTGGTACAGCGGATATGACGGAACCGCCTATCGTATCCTCAAGGCCGAATCTCCAGACGGTGTAACCTGGTCCGACCACCGCCTGGTGATCGACAAAAGCAGTGAGGGAACCTACGACAGCGCACATGTAATTGCCTCCGCCATCATTTATGACAATGACCGCTACAGAATGTGGTACGCGGGCAATGATGGCACTTATTCTCGTATTATCCACACCGAGGCTGCATCAGCTGATTGGAGAACGGCCGCTCAAAATGTATGGGACAGCCATTTCAAGCTGGTCAGCCATCTTGGAAATTCCTTGCGGGACTCGACGAATAACGGGAATGACGGCATCAACAATGGCTCTGATGTGAGCACCGGTGTAGTTGCAGCGGGTCGCAGTTTTATGGATGCCGCCGACATGATAACTTACACTACCAATGGTTTTGGTAACCATACAACGTATACAGTCGAAACAAGCATTTACCCGGGTACCAATACCGGAGTACATTTATGGGAAGGCATTAACGCCAATTCAGCTCCAGATGTATCCGGCGCCTCAAGCAACCTCAACTACTGGGTAAACAACAGCAGCTCGATCACTTCCAATACCCTGGCAGAGAATACGTGGCATTATCTGGCTGCGAAATACGATAAAAGCTCCACCATCCAAATCTTGCATTTGAATGATTTGGTAGTAGGCACGGCTTCCTATGACTCGAATGATATTTTCGGGAGCACCTTTTACCTTGGCAACCGGGGGGTCGGGTATCAGCAAAATCAGAGAAACTACGGCGGAACCATCGACGAACTCCGTGTTTCCGATATACCCCGCTCTACGGCCTGGCTCAAAGCAACCTATTACAGCACTGCCGACAACCTGATCTCATACAGTTCTTCCTTCGACAATACCCCGCCACCAGCTGTAACCAATGTGGCTGTCTCCGGAGAAGAATCCGGTACCGGTTTCACTCTTGACTGGACCGGATATGACGAGGCGGGCATCGACGATATTGCCGCCTACCGTATTTACGTGGAAACCACGGCGTTCTCCAGTGTCGGCTCCCTGACACCGGTGGCAACTGTTGACGCGGGCACATTTACCTACACTCTCACCGGACTGATCAATGGGACCACCTACTATGTAGCCGTTGTGCCCGTTGATATTGACGGACATGTTCCGGACGTTCTGCCGGCACCGGTCACGGCGCAGCCGCTGGACAGCACCCCGCCGGCCGCACCTACCATCACGGGCGGTATTGTAACGTCCGGGACCATCCAGGTCCGTCCCGTGATGAACGCCAGCGACTCAGCGGCTATAACACTGTCCGGGAGTCGTGAGGCGCAGACCCGGGTGGTTGTTACCAGTGAAGGCGGATGGCTTTTTACTAGCACCCTTGCCATCGGCACTGTCCATCGGGTAGGCAGCGGCCAGACTTATGCCACAATCCAGGCAGCTATCGATGCCGCTGTTGACGGCGACCTTATCATGATCGAACCAGGAACTTACCTGGAGAATGTGAATGTTAACAAGTGGGTTCATCTAAAGGCCAATTCAGCGACCCCTGATGCAGTCGTGGTCCGCAGCCCGGGAAACTCTTATAGTGGATATCCCCCGAGTTTTTACCTGAATATGCCAACGTCGAGTCCCGGCGCGATACCCCTGGTGATAGAAGGCATACGCATCGAACCATATAATGCAGCCTGGAACCGGGGCCTGAGCCTCCAGAGTTTAAATTTCAGCGGCCCTGGTACTATTATTTTTAATCGATGCAGTTTTGTCGCAACCAATGGGTCCAATTGGGCGGTAACCGGCCCGCCGACTGAATTCAGCAGTGAAGCCGTTATAAGATTTCAAAATTGCTATATCGCCAGGGGCTATGCACACTTCCTGTATATGAATGCACCCGGCTGGGAACTCATCAAGTCTCAGCTTAATGACAGCCAATCCTGCTTTAGCTGTTCTTTTGCTACGCCATTAATATCGGATATTGTCACTACCAGTACAGTTGATTACGGGCCCGGATATGGGGACTGGTATTTTGGAGCGCTTGCCAGCAGTGCCGAAACTGAGGAAGGGTCCGGGGACTGGTCGGTCGGGTTAGCCCTGGTAGAGGGAACTCACGCCCTTGAAGTCCATGCTCAGGACGCGGCCGGCAACAATAGCAGTTCCGTATATATCGACCTCATAATTGACAGTGTTGCTCCGGCGATAACAGGTGTTTCAATTACCGATGGCAGCTTTTTGAATCAATCTCCGGCACACGTTACGATCGACTATATAGAAGAAAACAGTACGATCAGTATCAATGATTCTCAGGTGCAGATTGTCGACAGTGGTGGTATGCCGGTGGATACGACAGCAAATACAGATACGCCGGGAAGCATTGCCTTGACTCCGGATGCAACTTTACCGGATGGGGCGTATAGCTTGCAGGTGCGGCTTCAGGATACGCTGGGCAACAGTGATGCCCTGCGGGAATATCTTTTCATTGTCGACACCCAGCCACCGCCTGCGCCAACAGTGGGCCCGGTCGAATCACCGACCCATTATCCCGACCAGACGATCACCGGCACCCGGGCGGAAGAGACCGCCGTTTACGTGAATGGCGAACAGATTGTCGGTACTATCGCGGGGACCACCTGGACATACGATGCCTCTCTGTCCTCAGGGGACAACACGTACACCATTCATGCCGTCGACAAGGCCGGCAACCAGAGCAGCGCGACAGTCGTTGTCATCAACCTGGAATCCGATCCGCCGCCGGTCATAGACACCGTGGCGACCAATGGCGCCCTGGACGGCAACACGATTACCCTGGACTGGACCGGGTATGATGAAGCCGTGGTCGGCGACATCGCGTCCTACCTGATCTTCGTTGAAACCACCTCTTTCAGCAATGTGTCCACCCTTACGGCCAGGCATACCGTCGGCGCCGGTACTTATACGTTTACCGTACCCGGCCTCACCCCGGGGGCAACTTACTATATCGCCGTGATACCTGTGGACCATGCCGGCAATTACCTGGCAGATGTTTCTTCGCCTCTTACCGTGCAAGCCACCGACGTCACGCCGCCCGAAGAAGTGACCAATCTCAAAGCCGCGTGCGCCGACACCCAAGTAACCTTCACCTGGGATCATTCGGCCAATTCATACGGCGACCTGTCCGGGTATAAAATATACTTCGACGGGGATGCGACCGGGGTCACGCTGCCGGCCACTCAGAGTTCTTGGTCGGCATCAGGGCTGGCATCCGCCACTGGCTATGAGTTCCGGATAACCGCATTGGATACCGCTGGAAATGAAAGTGCGGGTTCAGCGATGACCGGTGCCACCCTCCTGGACAATCCCGTCACGATCTTCCCAACTTCCGAGCCGGGCCAGGTGAAGCTTGCCTGGGACGAAGTCACCCCGGCAGAACTGGTCAAACATTACAACATCTACGTGAGCGAGTCCGATTTCAGCAATGTTGCCGGTATGACGCCGCATACGATAGTGACGGGTCTGACTGGCACGGTTAAGGGTCTGACCAACAATACCACCTACTATTTCGCTGTCACAGCGGTGAACATATCCGATGGTGAGCAAAAAGATGTTTCAACGATTACTGCCCAGTCAACCCCGGCAACTTTTGTATGCGGAGAGATCAATTCAGATACTACTTGGTCGGCTGATAGCAGCCCCTATATTGTTACTTGTGACATCACGGTTCGGTATTCTACATCTAACGCTTCCACCGCTACATTGACCATCGAACCGGGAGTCGAGGTCCGATTTGAGCCTGGCACGGGGATGTATGTCGGCTATTACCAGTTTTTGCACGGGTGGCAACACCATCATTATTATGGCGCCCTGTCA